>Ga0233431_1003067_pt1 | contig 21114 bp, 23 predicted proteins | sample SI_118_April2016_FD_179867 | JGI IMG/M metagenome (GOLD analysis project Ga0233431, IMG submission 179867) | Seawater microbial communities from Saanich Inlet, British Columbia, Canada - SI_118_April2016_200_MG | ecosystem: Environmental > Aquatic > Marine > Inlet | place: Canada: British... | reverse complement strand
CTGCAAAAAAAGCACTTGCAAAAGGAAAAGACGTTGGAGTTGGTTCATTATTAAGTTTTATTATTACTAAAAACGGAAAAACCATTTCGGAGAAAGCAGTTCTTGATGAATATGTTAGCGAAGGCGATTATGATGCAGATTATTATATTAACAATCAGGTTTTGCCCGCAGTAATAAAAATTGTGCGCGAACTAGGTTACACCGAAGAAGATTTAATTCAAGGCGGAAAGCAAAGTGGGCTCGGATCATGGATGTAATCCAATCCAATAATTTAGTTTTTAATTATTTGTTTTACCTTTCTTCTTATGGAAACAAAAGAAATTAATAATTACAAAGAAGCTGCTCGAGTTTGGAAACAAGCTATTAGCAAAGCTAGCAAAATAAAAGAAGGTAAATCATTACTTGATTTTGCAAACGAAATTGAAAAAGGAATTATTGATGAAGGTTGTGGATTAGCCTTTCCAATTAATTTAAGTTTGAACGAAGAAGCCGCACATTACTCGCCTAATTGGGATAAAGAAGATGATCGTTCTTTGGCAGCAAGCGATGTTCTCAAAATAGATATTGGAGTACACAAAGAAGGATATATTTGTGACGGAGCAATGACCGTTAACTTAGATAATGTGCACGCAAAACAAATTGAGGCAAACGAACTTGCATTATCAAATTCTATTAGCGTTGCAAAATTTGGAAACAAAATCGATTTAATTGGAAAAGCGATTGAAGATACTCTAAAAGAAAAAGGATTTAATCCAGTTTACAATTTAGGCGGACACGGTCTTGAGAAATTTGATATACATGCGTGGCCTTCATTACCAAACCACAATAATAATTCTTCTTACGAACTAGAAGAAGGTGCAATTGCAATCGAACCATTTGCTTCTACAGGAGACGGGTTTGTTAGCGAGTCAGCACAAGTAGATATTTTTTCTCTAAACGAAGGAAAAAATGTTAGAAATGTACACGGGCGAAAATTACTCGCAATTGCTAAAACATATGAAGGACTACCTTTTGCTGAAAGATGGTTAAAAGCAAAAAGTGATCTTGATGACTTTCAATTTAATCTTGGCTTACGTGAACTAATGAAAACAGATGTATTCAAAACTTATCCTGGTCTAAAAGAAACACAAGGAAATATTGTTACACAAGTTGAGAAAAGCTTGCTTATTTTAGAAGACAAAACAATTGTTTTAGGTGAGTAAATGAATTATTACCGACGAATTGGAGCAGTACTAATCCAAGACAAAAAAATGCTATTTGTTAAATGCAATGAATTCCCAGAATACTTTTCACCAGGTGGAAAAAAAGAAGTTGGCGAAAGCGATGAAGAAACTCTAACTCGTGAACTAAAAGAAGAAGTTGGACTTGATTTAATTAGCGCCGAATTTTTTAAAGAATATGAAACCGCATCTCCGTTTACTGCAGATACTAATGATGTTAGTAGAATCTATCTTGTTAATGCAAGCGGTGAAGAAAAAGTTGCGATGGAAATAATTGGTTCTGTTTGGGTGAGCAAAGAAGATTTTGAAAAAGAAAAATATTCTTTTCTTGAGATTTATCAAAAGTATTTGATTCCAGATTTAATCAATAAAGAATTACTTTAAATGTCCCAACCGAGAATCGAACTCGAATCACAACCTCCGCAAGGTTGTAGGATAATCCATTACCCTATTGGGACATGAAATAATTAGCTTGTGAAAAGTTTTTAAGCCTGAAAGAGGTTAGTTTTTCATGTTTTTGCGCGTTGGACGAGAAGATATTAAAGTTGCTTTAAAAGACACAGGAACAATTTTGTTCTATTCCGGACTGTGCTTTTTCATCCCGATTATTTTAGCGGTTTTAATGGACAAGAATCCAGACACGCTATTTTTCTATGCAGTTAGTGCACTTGGTTTATTTGCACTTGGTTATTTGCTAAGAAAGATTCCTGTGAAAAAAGACACTGAAACAAAACACGCAATGCTCTCTATTGTTTTGATTTGGATTTTCTTTTGTTTTTTTGCTTCGCTTCCATTCGTGTTCATTATGAAAGTTTCAATGCTAGACGCTTTTTTTGAAACGATGAGTACTCTTACTACTACTGGATTATCTGTGATGATCCCAATGTTAGATTCTATGCCTGCTTCGCTAATCTTTTGGAGAAGTTTTCTTGGTTGGGTAGGAGGAATCGGAATAGTATTAATGGCATTTATTGGTTTGATGACTACTTACTCAAAAACAACTAAGTTACTTGTTGCTGAAGGCCACGGAGACCAATTAAAAGAAAATTTGAAAGTGAGTGCGAAAAAGATTACTTCGATTTATATTTTATTAACAATCCTTGGAATTGTTTTGCTATTACTTTCGGGACAAACTATTTGGCAAGCAGTAAATTATTCTATGAGCGCGATTAGTACAAACGGAATGGATATTTCATCTATTGGTTTGAACGCAGTTAATAATGGATGGGTACCAGTTGGATTGAATAATTATTGGGTAAACCTGTCATTGATTTTTATTATGGTCATGGGTTCAATGAGCTTTGCATTACACTATTTGTTTTTACGAAAAAAGAATTGGTTAGTTTATTTTAAAGATCCAGAATTTCGATTGTTGTTATTACTTGGTTTTGTTAGCACGTTAATCGTTGCAACTAAGATTGGATTGTTGAATGGTTTTTTTCACACGTTCTCTTTGATAACTTGTGGAGGATTTGCACTCATTACCGGAATTGAATTAGCTGCTTGGCCAGAGTTTGTAAAATTCTTGTGGGTCCCAATTGTGATTATTGGCGGTGCGGCTGGTTCGACTGCAGGCGGAATCAAATTATCTCGAACAATTATTTTTGTGAAAGGAATTTATTGGGGTATACGCAAAACGCTTTTACCCGAAGGAAGTTATTTCAGGAGAGAATACAATGGACAAAAGATTTCTGGCAACACTGTGAAACAAGTTAATCAATTCATTTTATTGTGGTTAATCTTTATTGTACTAGGAGTAATCGTAATTAGTTCTTATGGTTATCCTCTTGCAGATGTTATCTTTGAAGTAGCTAGCGCACAAAGCAATGCAGGAATCAGCACAGGAATTAGTACTGCACTCGCACCAATCGGAGTGAAAGTAATGTTGATCATTAACATGTTTGTTGGACGACTCGAAATAATTCCAATCATGGCAAGCATTGGATTATTATTGAGTATCAAAGGACGAAGACGAAAGAACTAAACAAATCAAAACTTATTTAAACAACAAAACACCTTTCTTAAAACAGATGAACAAAAAGATACTCATAGCTTGCATAGCGTTGTTATTACTAATTTTAGTACTTGGTTGTACTGGAATCGATAAATGCGGAGAAGGACTTATTTGCGAAACCGGCGAAACAATAGAAAAATGCTTAAGCAAAAACGGTTGTTCTCCGACTGAATGCACAAACGAATGCGGGAACGGAACATGCGAATATAAAATGTGCAAAACGCTCCCATGTCCTTGTCTTGAAACACAACAAAGTTGTCCACAAGACTGTAGCAAAACAAAGCCGCCCACCTCACAACTAATTGAAGATAGTCCATTTGGATTATTTACTCCGCTATTATTCTATGGCTATGGACAATACGACTCAGCCGATGCTGACTCGGTTGTTGATTTAAATTCATATTGGACAGCTATAATGACTAATGATTATCCAATCTACGCAGGCATCGCTAATGATCCATATATTTTTCCATCATTATCCGTTACCAAAAATGTTATTGATATTGAAAATACTAACTTGAAACCTTATGAGTTTTATTATTATGTTAGAGAAATACCTTCTGCGTTTAAAGATGTCGCCTATTGGGGTATTGATAGCGAATCAGATGGAATCGACGGCTTTGTATTTGTAGAACCTAAAAAACTTGCAGTATATACTAGGCTTGCATATCGCGGATTAAAAGACTCTAATCCAAAAATAAAACTGTTTAGTTCAGGAACATGGGGCTCTCCAGAAAGTTATTATGACACACCATATAATGATGTGACCCAAGAAGGATATTATAATCTCTTTTTTAATGAATTAAAATACATGGAATCTGTTGAACAACAAATAGCAAATGATGGTGGAACCTATGAAGATTATTATGATGGACGATATGATGAATACAATTTTTCACATAAAGACTTAGAACTTATTTTTGATTCGGATAAGTATTCAAAATACATGGATGGCCAACAGATTAGTAAATTTTTTATGGATCTTGGTGGCAATAAAGGCATACAATCAGAATGGAATGATCAAATAGTTCCTATGCAAGAATTATTTGATAAACATGGATATGTGGATTTGGATTTGTGGGTAACACAGACTGGAATGCAATCAGCACCATTTTCATTACAAGTTGGACAATGGAGTGCACCAAATATAGACCGCGAGTATTCAGAATCAAAACAAGCACAATCAGTTCCAATGATTTATTCTATTTTATTAAAAGATGGAGTTGAGAAAATATTCTGGGCAAGTACTTATGAAATGATTTGGGTGAATAATCCAGAACATTATTTTAGTAAAATTGGTTTTATATATAACGGCCTTAGAAATGAATCAAAGAGCGTAGATTTAGATGATTTAGGATATGGTGTAAAAAAGTTGTCTTATTATTCTTACAAACTTATGGTAGAAAAACTAGAAGGAGCGGATTGGGATAATGTAGACGAAATTGAAGTAGATGAAGATTATGTTCGCGTCTATCGATTTATGAAAAATGGAGAACCAACTTTTGTTGCGTGGTGGGAATACTGGGAAGAACCAAATGCAAAATCAAAATCAGTTAATCTACAACTTGGACTCGCAGGCGATGTAAAAATCACTACTGCTGTACCCCACTTTGAAAACGGATTATCATTAGAAAAATCAGGCGAGCGTTTTGAAGAATTATTTGACACAGAAATAAAAACAATTGATAATCGTGCAGGAATACTTAACCTACAATTAAATCACAATCCAGTTTACATTGAAAATGTTGACTACGATGCAGAATTATCAAATGTCCCTTATTCTTTTTACGCAGTACACTTTGAAATAGATCCTAATGCTGAAAACGCGCAAGATAAATGGGATGACATGGAAGGAATGGCTGAACTAGCAAACCAATACAATACTCCTTTGACAATAATGTTCTGGCCAGGTTCGGCAGAATATGCTTTATCTTCTCCCCAAAGATTAGCACAAGTAAGAGAATGGCAAGCACAAGGCCATGAAGTTGGAACACATGACCAAGGCTGCGACGACACAGACCCATTAACAAAAGAAAACTTTGCATTATATGGCCCTGAAGATAATGCAAAATACATAGACCTTGCTGGAGATTATGAGATTCAATCAGGAACAAGTGCTCCTTGTGAATGGATGATTGATTCATTCAAATACTTTGCAGGGGGAAGATTTGATGGGAGAACTTCACTAGCATTAAAATATACTTTAGAAAATAACTTAACAGTTTATCGATCTCATATCCGTGCAGGTTATTTTGAAATGTACCCAACTGGAGGAACACAAGTAAAAATAGAAACTTACAACACATTAAATTCAAATGAAATATATGGTGCAGTAAACCATGGAGAGGGAATTCATAATGATGGCCCAAATGGTTATGATGAATTAATTACTTGGTTTGAATTTTTATATGAAAAAGATCCAACAGGAGAAAAAAGACTAACTCTTTCTGATTTAATGGAAAACTATGTAATACCAAACAATAGGTACATAACATGGGAACAAATACAAAACCAAACAACCCCCGAGATTACAGAGTGTTCTGTTTTTTTAGATACAACCCAACTAATTCCACAATGGTATTCAGAAACCAAATTGTTTAATTTTGGTAGATGTCTTAATACAAGAACTTATTGTAAACACGAAAAAACATGGTGTCACGATATGGGAAATCGTGGAATTATTTATTTACCTCGCGATTGTGAAGATGTTTCAATAACTAATTTTGTAGACTTTGATTATTGCGAAACAACAACCAAAACAACTTGCGGAAACGGAACATGTGACAAAGCAACAGAAAACTCAAAAAACTGTCCAACAGATTGTATAATACTAAAATAATTTTTAAAAAACTAAACAATTAAAAATAACAAAAAACCTTTCTTAAAACAGATGAACAAAAAGATACTCATAGCTTGCACCGCGTTGCTATTACTAGTTTTATTTATTGGTTGTACTGGCCCGGCCCCGCCTGGACCATATCCAGATGATTCTAATTGGACAGCCGAACAAAAAGAATGTATGGGGAATTGTGATTCTTCCCCACAAGAATGCTGGTTTATGTGTTACGGTAGTTGTGGGGATGGTGAATGTGGTGAAAAAGAACTAGACACGAAAAGTTGTCCAGAAGATTGTAGCGTAATCAAAACTCCGCAAGACGCAATTTGTGGAGATGGAATTTGTCAAGAACTAGTAGTAGCCGGGCCTTATGGTGCAGGCTTTCCCGATAGATTTGGATGTAGTGTTGATTGTTGGAAATTTTTAGACCCCGATCCTTGCGGAACAACAATTCCGTTAAGCCCGGTAATAAATTCTGTTAGCCTAGATTTTGATGCACCATTAACTATCCATTCGTTTGGAGATTTTTGGAGAAACACTTGGGCAACAGATAACAAATTATATACTGCTTGGGGAGACGGAGAAGGTTTTATTGACGGACGAGATTTCCATGTCATGGGTATTGGCGCAATAAGTGGAACCTATCCAAATTTAGAAGGAGAAAATAGTTTTGTTAGCGAACATCTTTATCCAGAATCAAAAATAAATGAAAAACCAGGGAGCTTGTTAGCGATTGATGACAGACTTTATTTGACTGGAGAATCCAATGATCACGAAGGCACATTCTTTATTGCTTATTCAGACGATCAAGGAATAACTTGGACAAAGAGTCCTGGCACTTGGGATCTAGAAGGCATTAATGGTTTACACCCAAATTTTATTAACATGGGAAAAAATTTTGAATTCGGTGGAGACTATGTTTACACAATAATTAGCAACGATCAATCGGTTAACCAAGTTTACTTAAGTAGGGTTTTGAAAGAGAATATCCTAGATTATAACCAATACGAATTCTATTCTGGAAACGATACTTGGTCACTCGATTCATCTGACGCGGTTAGAATTTTACCAGACAACGTTATTGAACCAACCGAAATACATCTTACAGCTAACTATCACCCCGGGGTTAATAGATACTTGATGATAACAACACAAAATGTTTTTGATGCACCTACCCCTTGGGGGCCATGGACTTGCGGAGGAACATGGTTGACAAAAAGTTCTCCTGAGGCTTGGCAAGGCGGATATTACCCGACAATAATTGCTAAAGATTTAGAAGGAGGCAATTACCAAGAAGACTATTTGTACTTTGTAATCGCTGGACAAAACAAAAACAGTGAACGACTTGGTTATGGCTTTAACATTGGAAAAATTATAATGGACATGCGATAAACTAAACAATTAAAAATAACAAAAACCTAACTTGAATGATAAAATGTATATCGTAATTATTGGCGCAGGAAGTTTAGGCTATTACTTGGCACACTTATTACTTGAAGAAAATCACGAGTGTGTTGTAATTGACAAAGACTCTGCTAAATGTGATAAGATTGCAAACGACCTTGACATCGTTGCGATTAATGGCGATGCAACTGATCCTAAAACCTTGGGCAAAGTAGATATTAGCGAAGCGGATGCTGTTGTTGCTTTAACTGCGCAAGACGAAACTAATATGGTTATTTGTTTACTCGCAAAAGATCTTGGAGCAAAACAAGTTGGTGCAAGAATTTCTCGAATTGATTACAACGAAAAGATTTTACGAAAGCTTGGGATCGATGTTGTTATACATCCTGAAGCTGCGGCTGCAGGTTACATTGAAGAACTTATTACTAAACCAGAAGTTCTTGACTTAGCTTTTTTGTCAAGAGGAAACGCAGAGATAATGGAATTTGAAGTAACTGCTAAAAGCAAATTAGTTGGGAAAAAAGTTAAGGATATTGAAAACCCTAGCGGTTCTGCAATCATTGGTTTCTTTGAAAAAGGAGAACTAATTATTCCTAGTCCCGAAATGAAAATAAAGAAAGGAACCAAGGTTTTAATTATCGCTAAAAGAAGCGTTGCTAATTCGGTTAGGAAAAAGATAGTATGAAAAAAACAAAAAATATGTCTGGATTTACGTTTTACTCAATCCTTACAATTGTTTTTGCTCTAGCTTCACTTCTCTTTGGAATTATTGGAAGCTTTTTCGATATAGCCCCGACAATTAGTTTTATACTTGTCTTGGTTCAACAAATTTGGGCAATACTAAGTATCATAACCTTAGTAATCGCAATTAAAAAGAAGAAAGAATGTTCATTAAAACGCGGAGCATTATTATTTTTCATAAATGTATTAATACTAAATATTCACACCGTAATCATAATGTCGACGGGCGGAAATATTTCTCTGTTCTGGGATTCTCCAATGTCATATTTTATAACTTATCTTGTTTGGGCCATTTGGCTTATCATAATAATAACAAATATTTTTTATTTCAAAAACTTAACAAAAAAATAAGTATTAAATACTTTGATTTTTTACTACAACTTTTTTGTGGTGATGTGGTTTTCTAGCTTTGTGAATTGATAAAATGGTTTTTGCTTTGTTTGCGTGAATACGCGCTTTAACTTTTGTATTAGTTTTTGTTTTTCCACGCAGAGCTTTCTTTATTTCCCACTCATTAAAAAAATCAACCATGATTATTGAAGAGTAATTCTGGTTAATTAATCTATGCAAATTCAACTTGCATTTTGGAAATCAAAGATCTCCACTACAGAGCTATTGCAGATAGCTCATGAGTACATCGTTCCCGCCTGGCGAAACAGGCGATACAAAGCTTTAAAAAGAGAATAATGTGATAGGTTTGTATGATGACTACAAAAAGTGAGTTACTTCATCGTTTCTGATGAAAACTTGTCTAGTCGTCAGAATCTATTTAACATCAACCTTTTTAATTACTTCAAAAATTTATCTTTATGTCCATTAACTAACCAAATCAAAGACTTGGTGTTTAGGGCAGATGGCTGGTATGGTCTAGTGGTTATGATGAGGGATTGTGGTTCCTTCGACTCGAGTTCAATTCTCGGTGCCGGCCTTTCTAATTACGATGGAGTGAACTAAAATGACTTTTCAAACAGTACGCGGAATGAGAGATTTAATTGGGCAAGATGCTTGCATACAAGAATTCATCGAAGCTAATTTTCGAGAGGTTTTTGCTAGCTACGGCTATTTGCCACAATATACTCCTGCTGTAGAAAACTTTGATTTGCTAGCTGCTAAGAGTGCTGCTGGAGAAGAAATCAAAAAAGAAATTTATTATTTTAAAGACAAGGGTGACCGCGAACTTGGATTACGATTTGATTTAACTGTTCCCCTAGGACGAGTCGCTTCTAGCAATCAATTAAAAATGCCTTACAAGCGATACCAAATTGACGAAGTTTATCGTTACGACCGCCCACAAGCAAAAAGATATCGTGCATTCAAACAAGCAGACATTGATATTCTCGGGGTCAAAGGACTCGAAGCAGAACTAGAAGTAATGCTTGTAACAAGAGATTGTTTTGAGAAACTAAATTTGAAACCACGCGTTGTTTTTAATTCTCGAAAGTTACTTGAAGAACTAATTACTAGCTTTGCAAAAGGACGCGAAATAGAAGTTATGCGCGTACTCGACAAGCTTGACAAAGTTGGAGAAAATGATTGCAAAGAAATGCTAAAAGAAAAAGGACTTGACACCAGCATTGTTGATATTATCGTGAAAAACGATTTAGAAGAAATAAAAGGAATTATCGGAGAAGCTAGTGAAGGATTAAAAGAAGTCAATGACTTTTTGGCATTGTGCAAAGAAAACGAACTTGATTTTGTTGAATTTAGTTCTGCTCTCGCACGCGGCCTTGAGTATTACACCGGCATCGTTTTTGAAATTAAATTAGACGAAGGACCAAGTGTTGGCGGTGGAGGACGATATGACAAGCTTATCAGCAATTATGGCGGCCAAGAAACAGCTGCGGTTGGAATTAGTTTTGGAGTTAGTAGATTATATGATATTTTGAAAGAAAATGGCTTCAAAACGAGCATGGAAGGCTTGTTTTTAGTGAGTGCTGGCGTGCCCGTAAAAGAATTGGTTAAAATCGGAGATTCTCTTAGAACGAAGGGCATTTACAACGAAACTGATCTAAACGGCAAAAGCATTTCAAAAGGATTCGAATTTGCTGAGAAAAAAGGATACGGTTTTGTAGGAATTATTGGAGAAAATGAGATAAAAGACAAAACAATTACTATTAAGAATTTGAAGATTGGCAAACAAGAAACTATAGAATTAGATGCTAGCAAAATAAACGAATTTTTATCTAGGAAGGACGCGTGAGACCATGGAATCTGAAGAAGTAGCTCTGTTTTTCGATATGGACGAAACTATTATCGCAACAGACACTATTTTTGCGTTCTTTGATAAATTCGGTAAAAAAGACAAAGCCGAACAAGTTTATGAATGGTCAAAAAACAATCCGGAAAAAGTTGCTGAAGTTTATAAAATACCTGTTGAAAACGTTTATCCCGGAATGGACGTAGAACTTATTTGTAAAGAAATTATTTCCGAAAACGAAGGAATATCTTTAGACACATTTACGGATTTAGTTAACGAACTTCCGTTTTATAACGGCGCAGAAGAATTCTTTTTGAATTTTAAAAATAAATATGGGAATAATATGTTTATTGTTTCATCAAGTTTTGAACCAATCGCAAAAGGAATTGCAAAAAAACTCGGAATTCCACTGGAAAATGTAATTGCAACAAAACTAAGAGAAGAAAATGAAAAGATAACTGAATTTATTGGCCCAGTTATGGAAGCAGAAAACAAAGCAACTGCCGTACAGGAACTTGCAGAAAAAAATAATTTAAAACTAAAGAATTGTGTCGGTGCTGGAGACGGAAAACACGATCATTTTTTTATTCGAGCAATTACTGATTCAGGCGGGCTAGGCATAGCCGTTTCGAAAGATGAAACATTGGTTACAAACTCAAAAGCACAGATTGTGATGCCTACGCCCGATTACAACAAGATATCGACAGCTATTAACAATTTTGCAGAAAAATTGGCGAGCAAAGAGCAATAACTGTTTAAAAGGTGTCGGAATAAAAATTGTCTTATAATCAGTCTGGTTGGGGTAAAATGGAAATAATTACTAGCGATAATATACCAAAAGATTTTTACGAGTACAAAGGACCGCACAATATCGAAGTGGTTAGACAAATACTACAAGGCGTAAAAGATGGCGGAGACGGAGCAATAAAAAAATACTCTCAAATGTTTGACGGAATCGATATCGAACAATTCGAAATAACAAAAAAACAAATTGAACACGCATATACCCGCGTAGACAAAAAAACTATTGAAGCATTAAAACACGCTGCAAAAAATATTGAGACTTTTGCAAGAAAACAATTAGAATCTTTTAAAGACTTTGAAATTGAAGTTGACGGCGCCACAGTAGGACAAAGAGTAATTCCTATTCAAAGAGTTGGGTGTTATGTCCCGGGTGGAAACTATCCTCTTCCCTCAACCGCATTAATGTGTGTTATCCCTGCAAAAGTTGCGGGTGTTGACGAAGTAATTGTTTGTTCGCCAAAAACACGTAACGTTACTATAGTTGCCGCAGATATTGCTGGCGCAGACAAAATATTTAATATTGGCGGAGTACAAGCGATTGGAGCAATGGCTTATGGAACCGAAACAGTTACAAAAGTAGATAAAATTGTTGGACCCGGAAGCAAATATGTTGTTGCTGCAAAAAACGAAGTTTATGGCGAAGTAGGACTTGATTTTATTGCAGGTCCAAGCGAAGTACTAATTATTGCTGATGAAAGTGGAAAATCAGATTTTATTGCAGCCGATTTATTAGCACAAGCAGAACACGATTCAAATGCAAAACCATTTCTTTTAACTACTTCAAAGAGCTTAGCCGAAAAAGTTATGAAACAAATAGAAAAACAAGTAGCTGTTCTTGAAACACAAGAAATTACAAAAGAAGCATTGAAAAATGGAAAAATAATTATTGTAAAAAACTTGGACGAAGCAACTAATATTTCAAATAAACGTGCTCCCGAACATTTGGAAATTCAGGTTAAAAATCCTGAAGAAATTATTAAAAAACTAAGAAACTATGGTTCGTTATTTATTGGAAAATATGCTGCAGAAGTATTTGGAGACTATTGTTCAGGAACAAACCATACCCTACCTACAAACGGGAGTGCAAAATATACTTCGGGTTTATCGGTAAGAGATTTTATAAAACTGCAAACTCATCAAAGAATCGATGACCCATCAAAACTAATTGATACCGCTTCGGCAATCGCAGATGTTGAAGGATTGATGGCACACAAACGCGCAGCTGAAATCAGACGAGAAGAATAAAATTCTTTTTGGTTTCTATCTTTCTAATGCCTACGTAGCATAGTCAGCTTAATGCACTCCATTGGTAATGGAGAGACCGTGGATGCGAATTCCACCGTAGGCTTTTTCTTTTCTGCTACATAATCAATACTTTTTTATTCAACGAACGAATTAGTATATGGATTAAAATGTTACTAGACAATCACGTACAAGGTTTACTTGAAAAATATATCAAAGACAATTCAATCGTGTCTTTTGGAACTGGCCACATCAACATAGAATTTTTGAAAAAATTAGCGGTTTATATTTCAACTAATAGTTTGAATATTAGCGTGGTACCTACATCCCATGTGGTCTCTGCTTTGTGTAAAGATCTTGGACTCAAAACTGCTTCACTCGATAACGTAGAAATTGATATTGCATTTGATTTTGTTGACCAAGTAGATGAAGACTACAACTATATTTCAAACGAAACAACGTCTCTTGTTCGAGACAAAATGATTGCACAAGAAGCTAGTGAATTTGTTATTGTTTGTGAAGAAAAAGCTTTTGTTAAAAAATTAAAAATGAATTTATTACTAGAAGTTTGCCCTTTCGCAGTAAACAAAACTTTGTTACAAGTAATGAATCTTGGCGAAGCAAAACAAAAAATGAAAGAAAATGGCGAAGCATTAATGAGCGAAACAGGCAACCATTTTATCGAAGTTAAAATTGATGAAGTCTATGATTTAGATGATATAGAATACCAAGCAAAACGGATTCCTGGCGTGCTTGAAACAAGCTTGTTTATTGGTTACGCTGACCGCGTTTTGTTACACGGAAGCACTATAACCATGAAGAGTCGAATGACAAACGATTAACAGCAAAATTAACCCTTTTAAAACTTTTTATGAGCAATCTTTGTATTGGTTAGCAACAGTGCTTGAAAACCACTTCCGCATTACTAAAAGTAATGCATTTGTGTGAATCGTTGCTGCCAGCCGAAACTGGCAAGTCGCTGTGGATTAGTAGCTATATCGCCTGACTCATAATCAGGAAATCGGCGGTGCAAATCCGCCCAGCGACACTTTATTTTTGATGCAACTTACAGAAAACCCACGTTTTCCTAAGTTCAAGAATTTTTTAATTCTTGTAACTTTTTCTAAAAGTTGCCTGTACTAAACTTGCTCCGCGACACTTTATTTGTTTTTCTAAAGCAAGCTTAATAAATCCTAGTCAATAATCAATTCAATACTATGTCTTCAATAAACTCAATGATTATCAAAGAAAAGATTTCAATCAAAAATCTAAAACTATTTTTAGATGAAGACGACGTCATTATCGATTGTATAAAACAAGGCATGATAGAACACACAATAAACGAGTGTAATGTTACAGCAGTAAACGGAAAAATAAAAAGTGGTTTAATTAGTTATATGGATAAAAGTCGATTCAAAAGTGCAGAATTAAATAACCAAGAAATTCTAAAAGCATCCGGGAATTTTAAATGCAATTACCATGACTTTTGCGGAAAACTAAATGTTTTTACCGCTGGAAGAAAACCATTATCCGGATCATTAACAAAAGGGATTGCACAACAAGATTTTGAAATTACTCTTCGGTTCATTCAATAAAACAAACACTTTTAACTTATTGTCAATCTATTTTTTACATGGACATTTACGAAAGAGTACGAACTGCCGTTGGACGCGTAGTTGATTCAGGAGCACACCTAAATGCTGCAAAAGCTAGTGAAACAATTGCAAAAAAATTAGGCCTTAGCGAATCAATGGTCCAGTACACGCACGTTGAACTAAGAAATGTTGTTTACGAACCAGAATACAAACAAGTTCCATTTAACAAACGCGTATTGTTTTTACCACATTGTGCTAGACACTCAAAAAAATGTATTGCAACTAGTAACGGTGAAGGATTCGAATGCAAAGGGTGCGGAGCATGCAATATTAATGACGCGATAAAAATTGCTAAAAAGCTTGGTTACAAAAAAGTTTTTATTGTTCCCGGTGGGAGCATGGTAAAAAAATTATTAATTAAATACCGACCAAAAGCAAGCGTAGGTGTTTGTTGTTTTGATGAAGCACAACTAGCTTTTGACATGCTAAAAGGAACCAAAATCATCCCACAAGTAATTTTGTTATTACGCGATGGGTGTAAAGACACTATGATTAACATCCCTTTGCTTGAAGAAAAATTAAACTTAATTAATCCAAAAATAATAAAGAAAACAAAGAAGACAATTAAAAAGAAAAAGTAATTTAAACTCCAGAATGCTTTACTATTCATGCGAAGAGAAATAAAGATTCTAATTGAAACTAGTTTGATTTTCAATATCGGTGCTGGTTTGTTTGCACCAATCTACGCAATTTTTGTAGAAAATATTGGTGCAACTATTGTTGACGCAGGATTTGCAATAGGAATTTATTCAATCGTATTCGGACTCTTAATTATTTTACTTGGAAAAGTTGAAGACAAGTACACTAACAAACGACACATGGTTTTTATCGGGTATGTAATACTCGCACTTTGTGCATTAGGTTATATCTTTGTTCAAAATGCAACACAGTTATTTATCCTACAAGTGTTTATTGGAGTGGGTGCTGCTATACTAACCCCTGCATGGGACGCAATCTTTTCTACTTATGAAGACACAGGAAAAGAAGCTTTTGAATGGTCTATTTGGGAAGGCGGCGTAAGCATAATACTTGGAATCACTGCATTCTTAGGCGGAATAATTGTAGTCGTTTTTGGTTGGACATTAATTTTTATCATCATGTTTATTTTTGAACTTCTTGGAGCAATAAGTTCGTTTAGACTTTCGTTTACTTCAAAGAAGAAACGAAGGCCTCGATTTCCAAGAAGTCTTTTGCGATAAAAACTGGATTGAATTTTTTTAATTGGAATCTTGTACTAATGCCCGTAGACTTTCCAATAAACTTTATTCCAAATCGTTGACACATTAAAGCGTCTTGAGTAGAATCTCCGATAAAAATAACTTCATCTTTTTTTGCACGAACTTTTCCTAAAGCTTTTTCGAGTGGTTCGATATCAGGTTTTTTGTGTTTGACATCGTCACTTGTTATAATCGCTTCTAACTTGTTTTTTGTTCCTGCGTCAAAAACTGCGTCAAGAAATACCCATCTTGAGCCAGTAACAATTGCTAGCTTGTATTCTTTTGACATTTTTTTTATGAATGGTTTTGCATCTTTGAACCATTGTTTTTGTTTCTTTTCTAAGAGTTTTAGAAAAGCTCGTCTACGAAACTCAACAAACTCGTGTGGAGAAAACTGCTTCTTGTGTTTATCTGCAAAATAATAGGCAATATCTCTTGAATGGAGTTGTGCTAGTTCTCGCAGTTTTTGTTTAGAACAAGAAAAACCAAAGTGCGCAATTGTAGTTTCAACACTCTTTGTGATTAACGGAATCGAATCTATTAGTGTTCCGTCAAGATCCATTAGAATTGCTTTTATCACCATGCAAACAATACGAAGAATAGCAATATAAAGATTAGCTGAGAGTACTTTTCTAATAAGACGAACGGGCGACCAAAGGTGCCCAAGGCACATGTCATCGAGCTTTGCGAAGATGGCGTGATTTAGCACAGGTTTGCCAAGAGGCAAAAGTGTTGCCCCTGTAGTGTAGCGGTCAAGCATACTGCCTTCTCAAGGCAGTGACTCGGGTTCGATTCCCGGCGGGGGTATTGGAAGTATTTTTTGTAATACTCTACTTTTTTGCGTGATGGTAATATTTATTAACTATTAATTCTAGTGTTTAATTATGCAAGGAAAAAGTGTCTTGATGCTATTAGTGATTGTATTAGTTATAATTATTTTTCTCGGATTTGCTTTTCTCGGCGGGTATTTGTATAACGTACCGGGCACAATAATTGATCAAACCGATTCCCAATTTAGTTCTGACGGAATTTCATTTGCTTGTCCTAGTGGCTGGACGCTTTCACAACAAAAAGATGTAAATAATCCGCACCCCGAAGAAATGAATGGTGAACTTAAGATGAATTATTTTGTTGAACATTCGGTTTCATGTATTGGATCGGGAACATTTCATGTATTATGGTTGGATTCTCCGATTGATATAAACAAAAGAATTGGAGAAAGTTCGCAGGAATTAATTCGGAATGCATTGCCATATAATGTTCGAGTTAATAAATTTGAACAAACAAAAACTAGTTTTTATGACAAGAATGCTATAAACGTGGATTATTCTTTTACAATTGATTTTGGTTCGAGCGGAGTTGAACCGGCTGGACCTATTAAAACAAAATATGTTGGTGAACGAATTGGGTTTAATTGTGATAATAGATCAATAATAATTTCTGCTAGTTCAACATATTCTTCGAGTACTGTGAATAAACAATTTTTTGACCAGATAAAAAATACATTTTATTGCACATGATTTCAGTACCCTCAGGGTAGCGAAGTTTTTTTGTGCTTTCTCGGCGGGGGTATTTTCTTTTAAATACTAACAACTTATTCTTAGCATGGTTAAACGCAAACCGAGATTGAAAAAGAAAACTTCTGTTAAAAAAACTACTAAGAAAACACACAAATTCTCGGACACGCCCGGAAAATCGGGCGGCGCTTCGTTGAAAAACAAAAGTTTTTCGACGCCCACGAAACCGAAGTTTCGCTTGGTGGGCACGTCCAGTAGCCCAGAAAAGTTCTTGAAAAAATACCCTGGTTTTACAATAGCAATTATTTTTGTTGTAGTCATTGTTGCTTTGTTAGCACTTGTTATTAGTGTTGGTGGTTCGAGCGGAGAAGAACTAGCACAAGGGCGAATGATGCACGAAGAAAATGCTTTGTATTTAGATAATTTAATTGCCGGTTTTGAAGAACAAGAAATTGCTTTTGAAAATCCTTTGGACGATGATTATTATTACTCGATTAGAGACGATTTTTATTGGTTAAAAAATAAAGAAAGTTCAATTTACAATTCGTTTCCAACAAATCAAATCTATCTAAAAGAAATGGCTTTCACAGTTTTTATGGATCTTATCTTACAAACAAATTTAGATTTTACTTTTGAACTTTTTGAAGAAGATTATGACACGACAATAAACGACGCTATGACAAAAGAAATTAGTATTGAAAACTTTGTAGTAACCAGCGAAATAGATGAATTATTTGAGGGTGCCGAGTACGAAAAAAGTGTTTTTGAAAATTCTTTAAATGGATTAATTGACGAATATGTTTCTTTGAAAACAAATATTTTGAACGGAGACGTAAGCCGTGAAAGAAAATTTGTTGAAGCTAAAAAGATTATTTTTATTTCTTTTGAGTAGCTTTCACAGACATCATTTTTGAAAGTTGTTTAATAGTTATTTCACCCAAGAGTAATTCGTTTAAGAAAAACTTTCCTTTTTTTGGAGTTGATTTCCAAACTTTTGCAAATCCTTTTTCATTCATTTGTTTGAAATAACTCTTTATTTGTTTCGAATATTTCTTTGATTTGTTTAGTAACGTTTTGTTTGATTTTTTGAATAATTCACAAAAAGGGTACTGTTCTTCGTAACCAGGCACAACCATGAAAGGAAATAACTCACACGGAAAAGGTCGCTCGTTGTATATTTGACAAGTATTGTCTTTGTTTAGATATCTACAAACACCTTCTTTTCTTTTTAGAGCGATTTGTGGTAGAACAAAGAAACCGCCTGGAACACTAGTTAGTTCTCGCGAAAGCAACTCGCCTATTTTCTTTGGGAAAAAGGTTGTTGGAAAAGTTAGTATCCCAGGAGTTGTTTTTGGATAAACTTTTACGAATAACTCGCAGTAAGTCTCAAGGAACTTCTTTTTTGAGAGTTTTAGTTTTTTAGCAATTATGGTGGCTTCTTGGGGCAAAAGCGTTATCGAATAGCGTTTACAGCATTCTCCACAGGACAAGCAGATATCACTTTCCTGCTTTCTTGTTAATGGCATGAGAAACTTGAAACAGAAAGACTTTAAAAAGTAATTAACTCACTTTTACTTAATGGTGAGCAAAGCTAACCAATATAACGTGCATAAAAAGATGCTGTGTCGAGCGCCAATCCGAGCGAAGATACTGCGATTTTAGTGCAGGTTTTGTTTCACGAAGTGAAATAAAAAGTGCCTTTATAGCTCAGTGGCTAGAGCAGCCGCCTTGTAAGCGGCAGGTCGGGGGTTCGAATCCCTCTAAAGGCTCTTATTCTTTTTTTATTTCTAATTTTTTCAATTAGATCATCATTACTGGAAGTAAAAGAAATGGTATTAGCATTAACCAGTAAAACAGATTTACTAATCCAAACACAATATTAATTATTGTTGCATTGGAACCTGTTAATTTCAATTTCTTCATAGCGATTATATGCACAACGAATAAGATTAATGGCACTTCAAAGAACAACAGTCCACCAATAACTATTAGTATATTAACTGGGGTAGCCGGTTGAGCCATAAGAATCATCGCCAAGATAATAACATCTAGTACAAGAATCGGAATCGCAGTTACAAAATAGAATATCTTTGATTTGTTCATAGCATGTTAATTAGTTTAAACTATTTAAATGTGTTTACGGAGTGAACTCAAGTAAAAAATTAAAAAAAATAAGAATTAGAATTTAAAGTTAGTCCGTTAAGATCAATTTTCCAGCTATCTAGTAGTTGTCGTTTCTTTGGAAATTATCTCTTCTTGGCCGTCTTTTTTGGAAACATTCTCTGCAATAAACAGGTCTTTCTCCGTCTGGCTTAAAAGGCACTTCAGTTTCTTTTCCACAATCAGAACAAGTCACTTTGTGCATTTCTCTTTTTTCATCTTCCATTATTTTCACCTTTTAATTTACGTATCATTTACTATAATACAATGTAATTGCAATATAAGGAGTTTATAAAGCAATCTATTAGAAAAAATGCACCTAAAGTAACTCTTTCGAGTGAAAGAAAGATTTAAATACTCTTTTAACGAAAATGCTTGTATGAGCGATGGAAAAGAAATGCAATACGGGATTATACTAATTATCATAGCAACAATATTTCTTTTAGCTAGTCTTGATATGATCGAAAACCAAGTAATCGATCAAAGCTTTAGTGCAGTAGTATCCTTTGTAATGGTTGCTGTTGGAACCTATTTACTAGGGAAAAACAGTTAGTTTTAAAGACAAACTTTATTTCTAGGAGAAATAACTGCTAAACAAACATGTTATTGCTTTCCATAACTTTTTCATAAGCTATTTTCTCATCTGAATCGATTGTAACCGAAGTTAATTCTTTTGATAGAATTGCTTTTGGATCCGCGTTTGTTTCAAAAATAAGTATTCCTTTTTTTGTAGCGAATTCTAAGTGTCCTTGTATTACACCCACATCAAGTAATAACGTGTATTGTTTGAACGCAGTGTCTTCTTGCGAATCAGCTTCAAAAGAAAATTTAACGATACTAACTTCTTTGTAAGGTGCACTACCAAATTTTGTTTCAAACCACTCTTTCACAATCATGCACCTATTTAAAAAATTTATTTTCTCCATACGCGTTTTTGAACGCAGGATCATCTGCAAGTTTCGCAGTGTCTCGCTTGTACTTTGCCAGAGGAGAATCTTTCCCTTTGTAATTTGCTTTAAAATCATCCCAAGACACAGAATATTGTGTTTGTACTTTGTCTCGATAAAGTTCAGGAACAACATTAAACGCACAAAAGGGTATTACTCTCCCATCAGGCATAGCGTAATGAATATCACATCGCTCAACTCTTTGTTGGTCGTAATTATATGGATCCATGAAATGCATCATTCCAATGAAAAGCGAACTCTTGTGGAATTCTCCAAGCGCAGAGTAATCATGTTTTACAAGTGCATTGAAAAGTAATTTAGCTAAGTTTAATGCTTTTGGTTTTTTCTCATCATTAATGAATGATTTTAACTTTAACAATAGTTTAGCTGATTCAATACTCTTGTTTTTTCCTGATTTAATAGCTTCTGCTCGCTCATTTAAAAACTTGAACAAACCTTCTACATCAATAAAATCTGGAAGAGGAATTACTTTTCCCTCTTCGATAAAAATATATGTTGCTGCTCCACAAGCAAAGTGATTGTCAAGAGAATATTGTGGAGAATTAGTAATTGTTTCAACAAAATTTGTTACGCTTGAAACACAAGGAATAGTGAAAAAGTCTTTTGGTTTTATTACACCCTTTGTTTGTTTTTCGATCAAATCAATTGCACTAGGAATAGTTATTCTTTGTGCTTCTCTTTGAGATTTTGGCATTCTACCTACAAAAGACACGGGTTGGAAATCAATTCCTCTTATTACATCAACGTTTCTTAGAGCAAAATCAATTATATTTCCTAGATCACCATCATTAATTCCTTTTATCACAGTTGGAACCAAAACGATTCCAAGACCTGCGCGTCGACACTCCTCAATTGTTTTAGGCATTTCATATAAGTTCTTTGGATTTGTTTTTTCAGTTGTACCATCAAAAGATACATACAGAGTCGAAACGCCCGCATTTCTTAACGCTTGCGCATAACCTTCATTAAAAGCAATTGTCATTCCAGTTGTATTTAGTTGTACGTGTTGGTACCCTTCTTCTCTTGCAACCTTTATAATATCAATCATATCTTCTCGCAGAGTTGGTTCTCCACCAGTAAATTGAACCGCGTTACAAGGAACAGGTTGTTGATGCTTCATATTTTTCAACATATTCCTG
>Ga0233431_1003065_pt1 | contig 21128 bp, 22 predicted proteins | sample SI_118_April2016_FD_179867 | JGI IMG/M metagenome (GOLD analysis project Ga0233431, IMG submission 179867) | Seawater microbial communities from Saanich Inlet, British Columbia, Canada - SI_118_April2016_200_MG | ecosystem: Environmental > Aquatic > Marine > Inlet | place: Canada: British... | reverse complement strand
TGATAATTGCAAGGCAAGTTCCCCCTACCAGCATAATAGCAGCGGTAAAAAACATTACTTTAAATTTGATCGTCAGTTTAGAAGTTCTCATCTTTCCCTCGTTTAGTGAATTAATTGTTTTTAATTTCTACCCAAGTTTTACAATTTAACTATAATTTGTCAGTTTTCAGAAATTGGTTTTTCTATTGTTATTTGTTGTTCTCAAACGCATGGCATCAGGTGAGCAAGACTAAAAAACTATTTTTTTGATGTGACATATCAAATTTAATAGTTCAAACCTTTTTTTATGTTTGTCCAAAAGTTACTAAGGCTTGTAAAGGATTATCTATTTCTGCCATTTCTATTACCTTCTCACCCGAATCAATAATAATCAACTTCGTATTTCAAGTTATGCAAATTTCTTTCAATTTCCATTTCGATAATAGCTTCATCTTCGACAATAAGTATTCTGGCTTTTTCCATTACTAAGTTTCGTCAAAGTAAAATTTGATAATGAATTTTGATCTGTTTAGGCGATCTCATGTTCAGATAATTTATCTGATTCTAAATGACTAGTAAATCATTCATTTCATATTTTCTTGAGTGGTTTAATGGAATACGGTAATCAATTTAAAATAAAGTTGGAGAATCGCAATATCGCAACTACGTCCCAGTATACAAAATGTGCGGGGCCGTCCCACTGCAGCCGCTCGTTATACCTCTCAGTTTGCAAATTTCGATGTGGTGATACCAACACCCGCTCCAAGAATTACAGACATTAGCAAGATAGGAATTATGGCTTTTTTGTCTTCTTTTGAGACAATTACCAGAATTGGCAACACAGCCAACAAGGAGACCGCGATTCCTTTTAGATAAGCTGGTATTGGCATTTGTACGTACGATATGATTATTCCAAGAGCTACCCAATGGAAGAAAGCAGATATGTTTGCGTATTTGTCAAGTTTTTGAATTATCATTGGTGCAACATCAATTGCTCCGGCAATAATACCAATTAGTAACGCGATAAGTAATTTTGACATTTTATTTCCCACTTTTCCTATTTTTTTGCATAAAGGCTGCACCAGTTGCCGCTGCACCGATGCTGAATTTAAGATGAAAGTGCCAAAATCTCTTTACTTCACCGCGGTCGGTTGCGGTCAACTGAATGCATTTGTAGGATTCTGAACAATCATCAAATTATAAGCAACTGTAATTTTGTATGTATCAAAACAATTTCATTTTTAAAAATGAAATTTCATACCTTCATGACTTGCTGTAAAACCAAGAGATTCATAAAACTTGATTGCATCAGGTCTTTGTTTGTCTGTTGTCAATTGAAGTAAATGGCAATTTCTATCTTTTGCTCTTTGAATTGCCCTTTGAAACAATTGTTTACCAATTCCTTGACTTCTATTCTTCTTATTAACTCTGACTCCTTCGATAAGAGCTCTCCATTTTCCTTGATAAGTAAGGTATGGAATGAATGTTACCTGCATGAAACCAGCAATATCGTTTTCGTTGGTTTCTGCGATGATTAATTCATTGTTTGGGTCTTCATTAACAGAATTGAAAGCATCAATATAGGATGCAGGAAGTGGAACTTCAAATTTTTCTCGTTTCGCCCCCAAAGGATCATCGGCAAGCATCTGAACAATTGAGGAAACATCGTCAATATTTGCTTTTCTGAATTTGATTGTTATGTCAGTCATATGTTTTTACCTTTTTTGCAATCCAACACGAAGTCGTCTTCGCTTGTTGAAATAAACCGTCTATTTGGCGTTTAGGTTCGATAATGGCAAAATAATTGGCTGTGAGCAAGATTATTTTGCATTTTCGCAAACTAATCCCGCTGTGTAAGGTTTTATCATTTGTGTGACAAAATGTACAGGGACGTAGTTGCGATATTGCGATTTTTTAATTATATTTTTAATTGATTACCATATTCCCATAAACCACTCAAGAAAATATGAAATTAGCGGTACCTTTATTATGGCGTTTTTTATCCCATTGGGAAATGAGTGGATTGTTTTTAGTTCTCAGGTACAGGATACTTAACTAATAAATAAATGGGCATAAATCATAAGATAACAGGCGCTTTTAGATATAATAAAAAAGCTATAGCAGTTTGCAATTGGGTTGAACATATTACCTGAAGAAACAACGAGTTTCTTTGCCCATGTCATTTCGACGAGGAACGAGGAGAAATCTTGATTGATTGAATAGATTTCTCATTTGAAATATATGCACTCAAAGGGATTCAAGAATTTCAATCGCTGAAGATTATCAATAATTTGTCATCGATAAAAATAGTGTTGTTAGCATATTTGAGTTATGAGTCTGGCTATAAACCAAACTCAATTTGTACGATTAATCCAATAAACGTTTTTGACCTTCCAGTTTCTGGATCCAGGCTACTTCCTGTGTAACCTCGAGTACTCCCATGTACTCACCTTTTTCGCTGTGAACCGGGAAATATCGAATCAGAATTTTATCGTCTTTATAATCGATCCAAAAGTCAGCATTTTTCATAGTACCATCCTTAAATCCTTTGACAATCTCCTCCACCATATGAACGCTTTTAGCAGGATGACATTTTTCCACTTTTCGGCCGATAACGGATCGGGTTCTGACAAAAACTTTTTCTTTATCCAGACGATTAAAATAAGCGACAACATCATCAGCATCGACAAAAGTTACCTCAAAAGGGAGTGATTCCATGATGGCATGGATTTGTTCATAAGTGAGATTATGAACCAGGCTTTTTCGGGCTTCTCCACCATCTTCAACTTCTACTAGCATTTTCAGGAATTTTTCATTGGCATCGCTACCATAGTGTTCCTGATTCAGTTTTTCAAATGCGGTAACCAATCCGGCCCTATCATCGTCTGACAGTACTTTAGCTCCCATTTTATATAAAACATCGTTTTCTTTCCAAATATGTTCGGCCCTTATGGACAGATAATCCAATCCTTTTTGTTTAAAGCTGTTTTTGTCCTCCGGTAAAGCAGATCCAATTTGATCGACTTCCTCAGTCATTTTTTGTAGTAGCGCCCGTTCTGCTTCATGTTCAGCCAACATTACCCGAATGGGTCCATTTTCCGGAATTCCCCGCTTAATCATCAAGGGAAACAAGAAATCTTCTTCTTTTTTGTTGTGGATTTTATCCCCAAATTCCATCAGAAAGTCCAGGGTCCGTTTTAACTGAAATCCATTAAACGGTTTTTTTGGAACTTTTTTCAATTCTTTTTTTAGAACATCCATCGCTCGTTCGATCATTTCATGTTCGCTAACCAGTATATCATCCCATTGTTTATCAGACATTAATATCTCCCTTTATCGTTAACGATCCTTTGTATAACTATCGCCATAATTTAATCAGTTTGATCCATCAATTATCAATATGATGTATAAAGAAAGGTTTTAAATGACAACCTTTCTTTTAATTTTCTTCGGATGCCTTCTTTTAAAACATTAAAGTATACCGCTTTCATTTTCTACGAAAAGTGACAAAAGCACAGGTAATATTTTGTTATTAATGTCAGTTTTGTAATCATGGCAGATATTTATACATCTGAAATATATGCTTATTAACGATAGCATACAAAATGGAAAATGTTAAACACGTATTTACAAATATTGAATAGTAATATTTTTTACCAAACATCATCAAGAGAACTGCTATGTAAATAAATAACCTGAACTTTGTTTTATATCATTTTGTTATATGTTTGAACTTTTACTAATTACTTTAATTAATACACGAAAAACAGGAAATTCAATGAAAACATTATTAATCAGCTATACAATTTCTACTATCATGCTTATTTCGGTACATTCATTAGTATTTGATATTTCAGTGAGCACGATTCCAAGAACGTTATTTTATTTATCCCTCCCAATATTGATAGCAATGGATTGGAAATAAAATCATTCTTTTCAGCTTTTAATTAAAAATGAGGCTTTTTCTCTTCCTGAGATCGATATATTCCTATTATTCAAATTGGTAATTCCCCGTTTTTACTTGATCTATATCTTGCCAAAATATATTTTTTAATACTATAGCCATTTTCAATCGCATTGAACTTTATATTATTATCAATGCAGAATTTCTTCTGTTTTAGTCATCATGAACGTTAAAGGCGTGTCGCAATTACGTTTACCAGACGAAATGGTATACCTCTCTGTTGTCTCGAGTTTTACACAGATAAATCTGTGATATGTTTGCAATGACCTTGCGTTTGTCATTTCGACGAGCTGGCGAGGAGAAATCTTATTAGTTGAGATAAAAAAAGATTCCTTATTCTGGCCAGAGTATTGCAATTCAGTGTTTGAAATGACAAGCTTCGAGATAAATCGTTGTTTCTCTATTGTGACACAGTCTGGTTAGTGAAGGGACTTTCTAAATATTAGCAAGAGATTCTTCGATTCCCTCAGAATGACTGAGTGTTCAAAGTGCTATAGTATTCTTTTGGATAAAGGAATAGCTTTTTCGGCTGATAACGTTTGGGAAATATAGATATCATTTAACATAGTAATAATTATGAGTAGCTCGATTCGCCTTTCAACAGCATTACTGGCAATAATATCTCTGTTGTCCTTATTGATGGTATTATTCTTTCCAATCAATATCATGGAGAACAACAACCAGGATCAGGTAGATATCAGGACCAAATCTAATGCTTTTAAAGGAGAGGTAATCGGATCAATTAAGCCTGGCAATATTATTATGTGTTATGGTAAAAAAGTTGATTGGGCTAAAATTATTTATATGGGAAAAACCAGATATGTAAATTTTACCTTATTGTCCCCAAAAAAACTTATATTTCAAAACTACTCAATTGAATTAGATACAATTGTTAAATTGATCCTGGGTTCAGTTTTTTTGATATCCTTTTTGGTCCTATCCAGGATGAAAGAGAACAAAAACGCACATTCAGTAAGTCAGTCACTTAGAGTAGAGGCAAAGTACCGAATAAACAAAAAAAATGATCAACCATTTAATGCAACTTCCGTTGAAGAGAGTATTGAATTTGATAAATTTATACTGAATAAGTTTAATTCAAATAAATATTTTCGTTTTATTGAATGGCTTGGAGATGAAAATTCAAGGACAATATATTCAAAATCCAATATTCGACCGAACTTAAAATTTGAATTTGATGTTGGACAATATGCTTATCAATTAGCAGTGGAAAACAAATGGTATAATAAATACGATGATGATATTGAGGGTATAAAATGGTCTGATGAAAGACAATTCGAAAGCTTTCACCTTTATCAGAAAAGTAATAGTATCTCTGTTTTCGTGGTTATCGGGCTAGGTGGTTGGGCCTATCAACCAAAATATCTTTTTATTGTACCTCTTAATCAATTGGAAAGCCCAACTGTAAAAATGAATACCTTGTATCAGTATAAAAATGATCCAAACAAATTGATCTATTTTGATCACAAAGCAAATACTCTTTCGACGATTTAAAGATAAACAAGGTGTCCGGTCATCCATAAACGGCCTTACACCCCAGCTTTTTCTATTTAATGAACACTTCTGACAATAAGCGGTTTTCTGACCTTGATTCATTCCAAATATAATTTTGTGAACGATAGCGCATAGCAATTACGTTAAACCTTGTTGGATAAAGCGGCTGTTGTCGAAGGGTAAAATAGATAATATACTTCGATTTCGTTCAGCATATTGATAGGGGTAATACGTTATAAATTTAGGCCACTCTTGCTTTTTTGCCGTTAGTTTTTTACAATGCGACCCCTACCACTAGAAAAGAAAAACGATAATAGATAATTTTAGGAGATAATTCGGTTATGACGTACTCAGACAATTCAACAAATCAAGAACTTCTTAAAGGATTGATGAGGAGTGTTGAACCAGATGAACTTTCTTCTAAATATCTGAAAGAAGCGATTACAGGAGAATATAATGCTTCAATACAGTATGAACAATACTCTGAAATAGCTGACAGTGAGGGATATCCGAATATATCACTGCTGTATAAAGCTCTGACCGAAGCAGAAAGGATTCATATTAATAATCACCAAAACGCTCTAAGAGAGGATTTTATACCGGGTTCATCACCTTTTGAATCGGGTTCGACACTTGAAAATCTTACAAAATCGATCGCAGGTGAAGAATATGAATATAAGAAAATGTATCCTGAATTCAGAAAACTGATAAAATCTGAGTCATCGAACCAGCAGAATTCAGTGGCCAGGCTTTCTATGAAATGGGCAATGGAGGTTGAAAAAATCCATTCAAGATTACTAAAACTTGCTCACAGGGCTTTACAAAAAGACGAAGATATTGATTTGTTGAACATTTATGTATGTAAGATATGCGGAAACCTTAAGGTAGCATCTACCCAACCCGCATCGTATTGCCCAATTTGCGGTCATGACGCTTCTTTCTATGAACCGGTTAAATCGACAGCAGATATTCAACACCCTAATGATTTTTTAGATAACTTTCATTTACAAGGTGGTGAAATAATCAGGCAGATCACATTTGGAATGAATGATGGGGTTGTCAGCATATTTGCCTTGCTGGCAGGTGTTGCCGGTGCTGGTCAACCCCCTCATATCATTCTGATCACTCTTCTGGCTGCGACAGTCGCAGGTGCGCTGAGTATGGCTGCGGGGGAATTTATCAGTAATAAAAGTGAGAATGACTATTATAATCATGAGATTTCCCAGGAGCGGCTTGAAATAAAACTTATTCCTGAAATTGAAAAGGAAGAGGTCCGTAAAATATATCGAAACAAAGGTTTCAGCGGAAATTTATTAGAACAGGTGGTTGATAAAATCACAGAAAACGAAGATTTATGGGCCAGGGAAATGGTCATTGATGAACTGGGAGTCACTGAACTAGAACATAAAAGCGGACTAAAAAGTGCGTTTGTAATATTCTTTGCATTTGTGGTTGGGGCCTGTTTTCCTGTCTTACCTTATCTGATTTTATTGAAATCATCACTGGATTCAATGGATATCTTTTATATTGCGACTATAGTAACTGTTGTCGGTCTTTTCCTTAGCGGTGCCATGAAAAAATTCGTTACCGGTGTTAACTGGTTCAAATCCGGTTTTGAAATGTTAGTGGTCGGTGCCTGCGCCTATGCCATATCTTACCTGATTGGCAGTATTATTCCATTTTAGGGTTTCCACTTTAGTTAAAGATTAGATTTTGGCGGCTTTTATATCAATTAAAATAAATTGAATTCTTATTAATAAGATGACACAGAAAATAGTCACGACCATAAATTCGTTAAAATATTAATTAATTTAGTTTCATTGGGGTGAATTTTGCCATCAGCACGTGTCATATCCTTCGCCAGTTTTAGGATGATCTTTTTTTGGTCAGTATTTGTTATTTTTTTTAATTTTTGAACTGTTTGTTGAAATGTCGATTGAAATTGCCCGGCGCCACCCTGATTCATCTTACTAATGATGCTTTCCATCATTTTTAGAATCTCAAGTTTTCTATCCGATTCTCTATGTTCATCTAAAGAATCTTCCGTAAATCCCAATTTTCCTTTGAGATCTGTCAAAATCTTAAACTCTTCACTAGAAAGATCCTCATCCGCCAGTGCAATAAACGACAATAGTTGTAGGGTATTATTAAATATTTCATCAGAAAATTGATGATTCAAATTAGATATAGCTACTTTTTCAAGTAATTCAGATACATTACTATCTGGGTTCATATTTTCTTCCTTCTGTTAGAGTTTCTTTGTTTGTATTTTTTGATAATAATAGGAAATTAACGATTCAAAGTCAAAAACAAAGAAGGGGATATTCTGTATTCTTCCTATAAAGTAAAATCGCTTATAAAAAATCAGCTATTATTACAATAATATAAAAACAAACTCAACCAGAGGGCGTACTACACTTTAATATGGGGTTGCTTAAATGAATGGAACCACTTGCAAATATTCCATCGGTCAATTGATTCAACATGTATTGTTCGATTATCGGGGAGTTATTGTTGATGTTGATCCATTTTTTCAGGGTACAGAAGAATGGTATGATAAGATGGCACGCTCCAAACCTCCAAAAGATCAACCCTGGTATCATGTTGTTGTTCATGATGCTACCCACATGACTTATGTCGCGGAGCGAAACCTGATCGGTACGAAATACTGTTGATATGTTAGTTCTTCTTCAATACCAGCGAACTTTTTAGTTAGATTTAACAAATAGACAATCAGGATTGACTTTATCAAATAATCAATCCAGGGGCTAAAAGAAGAGCATATCTATCGCTAATATTGGTTTTTTAGATTATTGTATGTCAAAGAGGGGTTGTATCAGAAACAAATAAAAGGTAGCTTTAATCGGTGAGGTCGCCTAACAATATCATGAACTTTGCTTTCTCCTTAACATTTACAAAAAACAGTAATGGTCAAGCAACCACTGCATAAAATATGGAATAAAAGATTTCATCCAAAGTCTAAGCGCCGTGTAGTTTTATTAGAGGATTTATGGATGGATCGCTGGAAACAAAACATATTGGATATTAAAAAAAAGCAAGCCCTGGATTTAGGATGTGGTTGTGGGTTAGATAGTTTATACTTATATAAACAGGGATTCGAGGTTACAGCAGTTGACTTTTCTAAAGAAGCTCTGGAAATTTGTAAGGAAAATGCCCCTGATGCCGAATTGATAATGCATGATATTAGTAAGCCATTGCCTTTTAATCGGGAACAGTTCGGAATTATTTCCGCAAGCCTGTCACTCCATTATTTTGATAAGAGCACGACTCATCAGGTCCTGGCTGATATTCATAGATGTCTTGATAAAAATGGCATTTTAATGGTCCGTTTAAATTCCACTAAGGATATTCATTTCGGCGCTTTTGGGGAAAGTGAAATAGAACCTAACTATTTTATGTCAGGGGGAATGTCAAAACGATTTTTTGATAGACAATCTATTGAATATTTTTTTAATTCATACTGGTTAAAAGTTCATGTAGAAGAAATGATAACACATAAATATGGTCCGCCCAAACAGCTTTGGGAAGTTATTCTTAAAAAAATGGATGGTTAATAGTTAAGCTGGATTTTGTTATTACAACTTATTATTTGAGAATATCAATAGCTTGTTTATCGATAATTAAAATTGTAGGGGAGTGTTTTATGTTTCAAAATAAAAATAACGAAAATTTTATGAATAATTTTTGGGATCGGGAGATCATTCCCACATTGATGGAATATATTCGGATACCATGTTTGTCCCCAAATTTTGATCCGGATTGGGAATTAACCGGTCACATTGATAAAGCACTTCAGATGGTTATTCAGTGGTTGAAACCGCACCTGGGGGAACAAGACAAAATTATTGTTAAACAACTCGAAGGGTTAACACCGATTCTGGTGGTTGACATAGAAGGAAATCCTGATAAGACCGTTATGCTGTACGGTCACCTGGATAAACAACCGGAAATGACTGGTTGGCGTGAAGATCTAGGTCCCTGGAAACCAGTGTTGGAAGGTGAAAAATTATATGGTCGAGGATCGGTTGATGATGGGTATTCCATATTTGCGGCAATGGCTATTGTTAAATCCATGCGATCACAAAATTTAGATTTGCCTCGCATCAAGATCGTTATTGAGTTTTCGGAAGAAAGTGGTTCTATGCATTTTCCACCCTATCTGGACGCATATCCTGACTTGTTTGGAAAACCGGATACAATTATTTGCCTGGATTCCGGTGCCGGAAACTATGATCAACTCTGGTTAACCACATCTCTGAAAGGGATGATGATTGCCGATTTAAATGTCAGTGTTCTAAAAGAGGGGTGTCATTCAGGTACTGCCAGTGGTATTATCCCTTCCTCATTTCGAATTTTAAGGCAGGTACTTTCCCGAATAGAAAACGAAGTTAGCGGAGAAATACTTCCCGAAGCTCTACAAGTAGCCCTACCTGAACATCGTAAAGATGAAATTAAAGCGGTTGTAGATGTTATAGGTGATCAGCTCATGAGCAGTTTTCCGGTGGTTGATGGATTAAGTGGTGTCCATGACAACACTGTTGATGCGATTATTGACAATACCTGGAAAACCACCCTTTCTATTTTAGGTCAGTATAATATTCCGGATGGTAAAGATGCGGGAAATGTGATGCGTCCAGGTTCCGGTTTAAAACTATCATTTCGATTCCCTCCCACGCTTGATCCAGACATCGCTGCCCAAACCCTTGCTCAGGTTTTAACTGAGAATCCCCCTTATCAGTGTCAGATTGAGTTGGATATCAAAGACGCTAAAGGTGGTTGGGATGCTTCTTTTTATGCCCCGGAGTTTAAAAAAGCGATTGATACTGCTTCTCAAAACTATTTTAATAAACCGGCGATATACCAGGGGCTTGGTGGTAGTATTGGATTTGTGACAATGTTGGAAGAAGTATTCCCTAAAGCCAGATTTATTATTACCGGTGCTTTTGGACCCCATGCCAATATCCATGGCCCGAATGAATTTATTAATATTCCTTATGCTAAAAAAGTGACGGCCTGTGTCGCGGAAATTGTCGCGAATATATAATTTCAGAGACTATCGGTAGTAACATTTTAATATTATAAAACTATAACGGGGGAGGCTTTGTTCAGAAATAGAAATACTATTGATGGTGGCGCCCAAATAATGTCAAAAAGAAATATAGTTATTGCGTTAATATTTTTATCTATTTTTATCGGTAATTTTGTGACAACTCAGGGGCAGCAAACACAAAAGGAGTTTGTTGAAATGGATCAATCAAATGATATCCAAAAACCGATACCATTATTAAAAAATAAAGAAGGGAAAAATAGAAATGGCCTCTCAAAGATATGTTTTGTTCATCATTTAACTTTCCGAGTAAAATGCCTTAGATTGTGATTAGATATAGCAATCATTATAATCCAGTACCTTGAAATATCTGTTTGAAAACACGCCTAACAGGTTCGTAAGCGTTTTCAAACAGATAAAATATTTACATTTGCGTAGACCTACGCGAAATTAACAACTCCCTCAACCGAAACTGGTGTTTCTGGTTTTGGGGATGGATAAAGGATAATCCGCTCTTTGCCAGCTCATAATCCCACCTTTCATCACATTTACATCGGAAAAGCCGGCTTTCTTCAATTTAATTCCTGCTGCTTTAGCTCTGCCGCCCCCGTTAAGACATACAATAACGATTTTTTTCTCGACACCACCTTTTTTTATTTCATTAATCCTACCGGACAGTTCCGATAAGGGGATAAATTTTGATTTTTTAATTTTAGGATCTCTTTTTAATTCCCAATCTGTTCTCACATCCAGAAACATGGAATTGATTGTTTTTTCCTTAAAAATATGAAAAGCGTGTTCTGTTGAGATTGTTTCAAGTTTATAGACCTTAGCTAATATTAGGTTTTTAAACATGAAGAGCATTAATAATAATGATAAAATATAAGGGAGGTTTTGTTGAATCAATTGATAAATATCCATAATTTTATGTTGTTAAGATTATTAAATAAATTTAGTTTATGATTGGAAGTTCTTTTATATTATAAAATTTTATTAATCTAATTGGTAGCAGGAATTTTTTTTCGTAAAAATAGTTTATCAGTAAATTTCACATACCAGGCCGCGGATTGTACTTGAATGATGTAAGCAACAGCGATTACCAAAGCTGCGCTAGATCCCTGAGAGCCAAAGGCGTTGATTGAAATAGCAAGTGCTATTGAGAGGTTGCGCATCACAGATCCGTAGACTAATGCAATGGCATCTCTTTCCGGTAGAAAAATCTTACCAACAATAGTAGCTAATAAATAATTAATAACATAAATAATTAAAAGCGGTACTATAATCATCATTAACATTTGAGGTGAGTCAGCAATGGCTGTTGCTTTTAGGGCGATTGCTACAAAAACAATCCCCAAAACACCAATAATTGCCATGCCTGGGAAACGTGGCGCCCATTTTTTTTGAAAAACGCTTTGACCCAGTTTTTTAACAAGATACTGTTGGGTAAGGAAACCAGCAACCATAGGTAGAAGAACAATCACGACAATTTGTTTCATGATGGCCATTATATTGACATCCAGATTGGCACCCATGAGAAACTTTACATAAAAAGGAGTGGCGATGGATCCAATGATTAATCCGATCACTGTCATTTTAATGGCCGCTTCAACGTTACCCTTGGCAAACCCAGTCCAGGAAATTGTCATTCCGCTGGTTGGCAGCAACCCGGCCAATAATAAGCCTAAGGCCATAAACGGTCGATCTACAAAAAAGAAACTACCGAGACCAAAGGCGATAAATGGGATAATTCCAAAATTGATTCCCTGGGTAAGTAATTGAGCTTTAGTATCACCGCCTTCAAAGACTTTTTTGATTTTTAAGGTAACCATCATAGGAAATACCATAAAAAAGGTAAATGGTAGAATGAGGTTTTTTAAAAACCCCACCTGAAAGTTGAGGCCGTAAATAAACCCAAAAAACATCATCATGGGTATCGCGACAACAAGATTTTTGTTAATAATACTTAGGTATTTCCACATTTTTATCCTTTTTTGCAGGGATTATCTAAAGAAATTTTGCTTGCTGATAAACTTTTTTAAGATAGAAGCCTTTTGCATTGAGTATGCCCATTTTAGTTCATGTTTGAGATGTCTGGGAATAATGATCAATAGGGGGAGTGGATTATGTTACAATTTAAATTTTGCTTTAGGAGACTCCGTTACTTTCCGTTACCCAGTAAAGGTAACGTTAGTCAAACGTTACCAGGAAAATAAAATTTTTATTGCCGCTGTTGTTTTGTCAAAAAATGATCGAGTTTGTTAGCAAATTTAATAGCATCTTTTTGGCTAAAGGGTGCTGGTCCTCCTGTAATAACCCCATTATCCCGAATCTCCATCAATAAATAGTCTCATCTGATTTTAATTTTGGCATTGGATAAATAAAGGATCACGATCTTGTTGCGGGATAAAGCAGTGTTTGATTTTTAATTTATCTTGCATGATACGAAGTTTTTGAGCTTCTTTGCGATAAAATCGTTTGATGTTTTTCAGATGGCCCTGAATATCGGCTGCTTCTTTTCTGGCGTTTGGGTTTTCCAGTAAGATATCTATCAGAGTTTCCAGACCACCTTCTGATTCTCCCCGAAAGAGCCTCATCAAATCCTTTTGTAATGATGGATCAACTTGTCTGTATATAAAAACACTTGAATAGGATATTTCACTATATTGATTCTTTTCCTGAAAGTCTTTGTGAGCAAAAAAACCAATTAAAGTATTTAGTGATCGATAAGCTTCCAGTACAATTTCCCTAGAACGGAAGGTACCAAATAACTCGAAAGCAGAATCCTGAAAAGCTTCAGGGTTCGTTGTATAGCATATCCCCATCCATTTTGGTTTTTTGTAGTGCCTTGCGATGCCTAAACAGGGATACAAAAATGAATATGCTCCGGATACATTAAATTCGGGTTTAAAATTTTGAATTAATTGGTTTTCCAGTAGTAATGCTTCTTTTTCAGAAAGACAGATTTTAAGTTCTATACTAGTTGCTTCTTTGACGATGGTGCGCATTTTTCGATGATTTTTCTTTCTGGTTGTATTTTTATACTGTGCTAATCGGTTTCTTAAATCTTTAGCTTTTCCAATATATATTACGGAATTATCAATATTGCGAAAAATATAAACACCAGGTTTTTTGGGTACTGATTGGATGAAATCTACACCGAGTGTTTTGTCAAATTCCTTATTCATCTTTTGATAAACTGCGAGTCATATTTAAAGTTGATAAACGACTGAAATTCAAAAAATTATCTAAAAAGGCCAAATACTTTTCGGATCAAGGGTTTTATTAATTCAATAGCACTGTCCGGGCATAATTCCTGACAACAATCACAACGGATGCAGAGGTCATAATTGTAAACTGGTGGAATTTATTTATTCTCCTGATTCCAGTTAATAGCTTTTGGGGTTATCGGGCACATTGAAACACAGGAAGTACATTTTTCATCGCTACTTTAGCCATGTTATCCTTAAGATTTATCAATTTTTACCGGAATTTTTGATCTGTATATGTTCTGTAATTTTGTGGTTTGCGTCAAAAGGAAAAGCAAAATTAAAATTTGATTCACAGGTTGATTATTTAGGCAAGATTGGCTGATAATAAAAAAATCTGAAACAATCCAGTTATCTGACATCAGGGGGACAATTATGAACGCAAAACTCCAGACGATTGTACAAAATATCCAAAAAGGTGGAAAGAATATTGTATTTACCGGAGCCGGTATTTCCACTGAAAGTGGTATTTCTGACTACCGCAGTAAAGGTGGTATTTGGGATCAATATCAACCGGTTTATTATGATGAGTTTATACGTTCCAAATCAGCACGTGTTGAATATTGGAAAAGAAAATTTGAAATGTATCCGGAATTGATCCAGGCTAAACCAAATCGGGCGCATATTGCTCTTGCGAAGCTAATTGAACATGGATGGATTGATACCATTATTACTCAAAATATTGATGGTTTGCATCAGGCGGCTGGTGTCCCGGAATCTAAAGTTATTGAATTACACGGAAATACCATGCGAGTGTGTTGTATGAGTTGTCATCAAATCAGTTCCATTCACGAGGCACAAAAAAGGATTGAAACTGGTGATCTGGCACCTGAATGCGATTGTGGCGGATTTTTAAAACCGGATACTATTTCTTTTGGTCAGCAAATGCCGGAAGATGAAATGAAACAATCGGTTGAGTTAGCTAGAAATAGTGATTTTTTTATGGTCATAGGGTCTACATTATTGGTCCAACCCGCCAGTTTATTACCAGGCTATGCCAAAGAAAATGGCGCTTTTTTGGTAATCATTAATTTAAGCGATACTCCCTATGATCAACAATGTGATGTTTTAATTGATGAATATGCCGGCCCAACATTGCACGCTTTATCAGTAGAATTGTTTTCCGGTAATTGATATACGCCTACAATCAATATGTAGCATCCGCTTTCTGAAGTTATAAGCAATTATTACTCTGGTTCCATAAAGTGTGCTGTGATTAACTTGAAAAAAAACTTAAGTAAATCAATTGGCAAAGCTTTGATTTATTTTCTTGATTGACATCTGTTTTTTTATGCTGATAAAGTATACATATGTTCACTAAATTAATAACCTTTTCAGCACATTAGAGATGAAAGCCATTTTGAGTTTAAAAAATAACTATCAGGATACCCAAATTGAAAAAGCATTATCAAGAATCAATAAATTTCGGGAGGCTCGCGGACAAGATGTTATAACAGACTGGGAAATTTCAAGAGAGTCGTCAAAATCACAAATTAATAAAAAACAAACGGTAGAAACAACTGATTATGCCCCTTGTAGTGATTGTGGCAGTATTTTTTTTCTGAGAACAGGCACCTGCCATGTTTGTCAAACCTGTGGTGCGAGCCAGGGTTGTAGTTAAACACAAACTTCCCATATTATCTACTTATTTTCTTCACAATTAATTTTTATTCTAAATTTAACTTAATCAGAAAAACGATAGAGTTGAAACTCAGTATGGTATTCTGATTTGAGTTATCGCATTGTTTTTTCGTTTATTTTACCCGATTTAGTAAATTGAAATAAAAAATTATTTTAACAGGAGAAAACCCATGAAAACTTTTATAAAGATATTGTCCAATAGCATATTAATTTTAGCATTTTTCAATTTAACAATTTTCGCTGGAACCAATTTTGGGGCAAAAGGGGCCAGTAGTGAAACAACATTGAATTTAACGAAAATGTTAAATTACGCCATTCAGGATGAATATCTGGCTCAGGCAGAGTATCGCTATATTATTGAAAAATTTGGGAATAAACGTCCATTTTCTAATATTATAAAAGCAGAAAAAAGACATATTGAAATGTTGATTCCGGTTTTTAATACACATAATATTTCTGTTCCACAAGATATAGCTGCCAATCATTTGATTGAAACCGGGTCTGTGAAAGACTCTTTGAAGGCAGGTGTACAGGCAGAAATTGATAATATCAATATGTACCAGCTTTTTTTAAAACAGGAGTTACCCGGTGACGTCAGAGATGTTTTCGAACGTTTGATGAAAGCATCACAAAACCATTTAAGGGCTTTTAAAAGAGCTTTAAGTCGATACTAATAAAATCGGAGGTCGGATCAAGCGAAGCGGATCCGACTTTTTTTTTAATGAAATGACAGCTACCTAAAAAGTCTAATCAACTTGAGCGTCGAGAGTTTTTATAAGTTACTGAGAAATTTAGACGCTCAAGTAATCATTTAAAATATAATCAAAGTATATCGGCAAAATCGAATGACCACAATATCAATAAATTTGTTACCCTATAATATTTAATCATAGCATTTACCTGATTCTCTTTAGTTCAGTATTTGAAATTTTTTTTAAAATTGCAGCAATTATCAGTCTTTGATTTACTAATTATTGACATTGGTATCCGTTAATTGATGCTAATATTTCAGAATAAATAGCTTCTGCTCGTTATCGCTAAGGCAGATTTATTTATGGATATTGAGCTTGTGATTAATTGATATTATTTTATTTTTGCAATATTGAAAGTAACTAATAAAAAGAGAAGGCATCAAAAATAAATGATCACTAGTTTAGTAAACATTTTATTTTTTTGTTTTTTATTTCGTCTTCTACTATAATAATCTGCAATTGTTTTTATTCTTGCGATTGTAATTTTCATTAAAGGAGATATGATGAGGCATGTAAGATACCGTCGTGCCGGCTTTATTTTCGTTCCGATGATGTGCTGTCTTTTGGCGGTGTGTTTTATACCGACAAGTATTTTAGGACAAACAGCTCCCGGTCGAACAATGGCTAAGCAGGCTACGAAGGGTAAACAGCTTTGGATTACCGCAGACCATTCAAAGCATGAAATATTGAAACAGGATTTCAAGACAGGTCCGGAAGTAACAAAGGCTTGCCTGAGTTGTCATTCGGAAGCAGCTATGCAGTTCCAAAAGACAATTCACTGGACCTGGCGAGACCCCCATACTGAAGAAAGTGCCCAATTGGGAAAGGGTGGTTTATCCGTAAACAACTTCTGAATTAATATCCAAAGCAACGAGGCTCGTTGCACATCTTGTCATGCCGGTTATGGTTGGAAAGGCAAGGATTTCGATTTTAGTGATCAAAGTAAAGTAGATTGTTTGGTTTGCCATGAAACAACAGGTAAATATAAAAAATTTCCTGCCGGTGCCGGGAACCCAGTATCGAAACCCACTGTATTTAAGGGGAATAAAAAAACATATAACCCCCCGGATTGGAATAAGACCGCGCAAAGCGTTTCACGACCGAATCGTAAAAATTGTGGGACCTGCCATTTTTACGGAGGTGGTGGTGATGGTGTTAAGCATGGAGATTTAGACTCATCCCTGGTGAAACCGGATAAACATCTGGACGTTCATATGGGTATTGACGGACAAGATTTTGATTGTACGCGATGTCATTCTACCACACTTCATAATATCGCCGGTAGAGTCTATACCACACCAGCTGCGGAAGAACGAAAGTCATTAATTGAGGATGATTTGACACCTAAAATAACTTGCGTATCTTGTCATAGTGACGTTCCTCATAAAGTAAACGCAAAAGCGAATGATCATACTGATAAGGTGGCCTGTCAAGCTTGTCATATTCCAAAATTCGCAAGGGTTAACCCGACTAAAGTTAGGTGGGATTGGTCTACAGCTGGTAAGAAAAAAGGGGGTAAACCATTTGTTATTAAAGATAAATTTGGAAAAAATGCTTATGATACTAAAAAAGGAGATATGACATGGGAGAAAAACGTTAAACCTGAATATTTGTGGTATAACGGATCACTCACTCATTTAACCCTGAAGGATACTATTGATCCGACGGGTTCGGTGATGATAAACCCTCCGGTCGGTAATCAGAATGATCCTAATTCAAGGATCTTTCCTTTTAAAGTTCACACCGCAAAACAGCCCTATGATAAAGTGAACAAAACTCTGGTTGCTCCTCATTTGTTTCCAAAAGGAAAAACTGATAAATCAGCTTACTGGAAAAAATTTGATTGGAATAACGCCATCAAATTTGGGCAGGATTATATAGGACTTCCCTATTCAGGTGAATTTGATTTTGTTGAAACCAGTTATGTGTTCCCGATCACCCATATGGTTGCGCCTAAAGAAAATGTGGTGCGTTGTCAGGAATGCCACAAGAGTGAAGGGAGTCGTTTAGCCAAGTTATCAGGTTTTTATATGCCCGGACGGGATCAATTTTCCATTTTGGATACCATCGGATGGATAGTCATTGCTTTATCTTTTCTGGGAATTATTTTCCATGCATTGGGTCGTATCGTTATTGGAATCCGCAGTAATTCAAAGGAGGATTAGTAATGAAGAAAAAAAAGATAAATACATATCTTTATACCCGTTATGAGCGGTTTTGGCATTGGGTACAAATGGTATTAATATTTATATTATTACTTACGGGTTTTGAAATCCATAACGAATACCACCTTTTCGGATTTGGAAAGGCTGTGAATATTCATAGTTGGGTGGGGTTAGGCTGGTTGATTGCCTTTTTCTTTTTTATTTTCTGGCTATTAACCACCGGAGAGTGGAAGCAATATATTCCAACCACAAAGAAAATCCTGGAAGTTATGTGGTATTATGTCCATGGGATTTTTAAAGGAGAAACTCACCCGGTTCCAAAGAAAAAACATGCCAAGCATAATCCTTTGCAAAGAATCATTTATCTTGTATTGGCTGCCCTACTATTGCCTGTACAAATGCTAACTGGGTTTTTATACTGGGGTTATAACAATTGGGCGGATTGGGGGATCGATTTTTTATCTCTGGGTGTGATGGCTTTTCTGCACGTTGCCGGTGCATTTGCGATCCTTTCATTTGTTATCATTCATGTTTATATGACAACAACCGGTCACTCCCTTTTTGCTCATATCAAAGCTATGATCAGCGGTTGGGAAGAATTGGAAGAAGCGGAAGTTGAAGAGTGGGAACGTGCAAATTAGATATCAAAACCGATAGTGAATTTAAAAAAGCTATCCTGGTATTCGGTGTTGGTCCCGATGACTAGCCCAATGCCAGGAATAGCTATTTTTTTGAGGAAAAAATAGCTACCAATTCCATAGGAGTGATAGTTGACAGTTTTGTTATCAATTTGCTGGACCAATAAACCGGAATCAAAAAAGGGGGCGATAGTCCAGGTTCCCTTTTCGCTGCTTAAAACCGGTATTTGGTAGTCTGTAGACAGTGCATAATAGGCTATCTTTTATCTGGAGAAGAGTTTTCTAAGTGATCGACTTGTAAAAGTGGATTTCTTTTGTTTGTTACCTCTAAATAGTTTTTTTACATTCTCTTTTCCTGATTCTGCCAGGTAGTACAAAGTTGGCACCATGAATAATGTCAAAAATGTTGCGACCCCAATTCCGTATAATACTGTCACATTCAAAGGCTTCCACATGGCTCCGCTCTCTGATCCAAAAAATACAAATGGCCATTGATAGAAGTTAATCTCCATACCAATTGTAATGGGAAGCATCCCCAACATTGTGGTAACAGCTGTTAGTAAAACCGGTCGCAGCCTGGTCATTCCTGATAGAATGATCGCTTCCCGCATATCATGTCCTTTCTTCCTCAACTGACCAATATAATCGATCAATACGATTGCATTATTAACAACGACTCCAGCCAACGCAATGACACCGATGCCTCCCACCATAATACTTAACGGTTGATCATGAATGGAAAACCCTAGCATAACACCACTAAAAGAGGCCAATACAGAGGCTAATATAATAAAAGGTAATATCAGGGAATCAAACTGAGAAACCAGGACCATAAAAATCAAGAATAGTGCGACAAAGAAACTTTGAACTAAAAATCCCTGGGCTTCATTCTGCAATTTGTTAGCGCCCGCATACTGAATTCGCATTCCCTTACTTTCAATTTCATCCGTGAGGGGCGCCAGTTTTTTCTGAATTTCCTTTAATACTTCTGCTCCTGAACGATGCTTTGAAGCATCACCCATAATCGTCGCTTTTCTTTCCAGGTCCAAATGACTAATCGTTCCGATAGCCGGGTGTTTTTCAATTCTGGCCAGCTCGCTTAAAGCAACCTGATAGCCCAAGGGAGTTGTTATATACAGTGCGCTTAGATCGTTTTGTGACTGTCGATAACGCTTGTCCAGTTTCAATACAATATCATAATCATTAACTCCGATGCGGTATTCAGAGACATTCATTCCTTGAAATGACATGTTAACGATCATAGCTACATCTTTTACGCTCAACCCGTGTTGAGCAATTTTTTCCCGATCCACAATAATTTGAATTTCGGCGCGACTGGTATTAAAACTATTTTCCAGGTTTACAAGTCCTTTGGTATTTTTTATCAGGTTTTCAATTTTAGCAGACATCTCCCTTAAGTCAGAAAACTGATTACCAAGCAGTTCGATTTGAACATCTTTACCAGAAGGAGGGCCTCCACCCGTTGCTGTCACTCTGATTTCTGCTCCTGAAAACTCAGGTATAATTTTTTGGATTTCATCAATGACTTCCAAAGGTCTTAATTCTTCCCATTTTTCCCATGAAGGAAAATTAAGCGTAATGGTACTGTCGGTTTTTTTAATATTACTGACGATGGAATCAGCATGTTTTGCAAAGGGTTGAATTCTGTTTTCGATCTCCTTCACTAGCTGATCAGCTGCTTCCAATGTTGTTCCCTCTGGTGTGGCGATGGTAATTTTTGCGGATTCAGGTTCACTTTTTGGGAAAAATTCCACTTTGACAGATGGATTGCTGACACCAAAATATAAAAACACCATTCCCCACCAAAAAAGGCCGATGATTAATAAGGTTTTCAGCGGATGATTGAGTGCCAGTTCCAGGATTTTACGGTACCTTTTCAGGAATTTAGACCGATTGACGAGTTTGACTTCATCGGTTTCAATGGTTTTTTTCGGTAAGGGCATCATGGTGGAACACAATACCGGATTAAAAATTAAACCAACGACTAAGGAACAGGAGAGTGTAACGAGTAGAGTTTTAGGTAGGAAGCTAAAAACATCTCCAATAACATTCGGCATAAACAGAATCGGGATAAAAGCTAACAAAGTGGTGAGTGTGGAAGCGATTACCGGGGCCGCAACTT
>Ga0233431_1003064_pt1 | contig 21135 bp, 21 predicted proteins | sample SI_118_April2016_FD_179867 | JGI IMG/M metagenome (GOLD analysis project Ga0233431, IMG submission 179867) | Seawater microbial communities from Saanich Inlet, British Columbia, Canada - SI_118_April2016_200_MG | ecosystem: Environmental > Aquatic > Marine > Inlet | place: Canada: British... | reverse complement strand
TTTAAATGTAGATTTTTTATTAAGGGGGGGGTGAATCCTTCTGGAATATTTCTAACGCCTGTTTCTGCCATATACCCAATTGCGACTACCCGATGATTTAATGCCCCTCCGTCTGCCCACCTTTTGGCCTTTTCACTCAAAGCCTTCAATGTTTCACAAACTATTCTATCCTCGAGAGATCTCTCTAATTCTTTTTTCGTTAATTCCTTATCCATAAAAAATATTGTTAAAATTTAGTTAAAAATCAATGTATTTTAGAATAACTAATTATCTTCTAAAACTTCTACCGCTAGATCCAGATCTACTACTAGAACCTTGCCTTGGCCCTGAACTTCTACCGCCCCTATTCCCAAAGCTACTTGATCTTCCATGATTTCCACTACTTCGTCCGCCTGAACTTGATTGTCTGGAGTCATCTCCGTCCCTAGACCTATGTATTCTGCCTCTTCTACCTGGTCCACTTTCTCTACTTCCAGAACTTCTACTATCGCTAGATCCTCTTGAGTCCCTACTAAATCTTCCTCTTGAGCTACCTTCTCTTCCACGACCCTGACCTCTTGAGCTACTTCCGCCTCGGCCGTCTCTGCCTGTGCCTCTACGAATAATTTCAACTCTTAGTTCTTCAAATTTGGGTGGCATTAATCTTTCTATTTCTAAATTTTCATTCATTTGAACTCTTCTAAAATTATCATAATCTCTGTTTGATAAAATACTAATTGCGATTCCATCGTCTCCAGCTCTTGCTGTTCGACCAATTCTATGAACATAATCTTCGCTCATATTTGGTAAATCATAATTATATACGTGACTAACTCCCTTGATATCAAGGCCTCTTGCGGCAACGTCTGTACAGACTAAAACATCTACTCGCTCATCATGGAATTCACCTAATACTCTGGATCTTTGTGCTTGACTTAAACCACCATGAATTGCCCGTGCCTGAATTCCGTACGTTCTTAAATTCTTTTCTACAAAATCAACAATAGCCCTAGTATTACAAAATACCATAACTAATTTTTGAGTTTCATTCCTCAATAAGTGAACTAAAAATGAGAATTTTTGCCTTTGATCAACATCATAATAAACTTGTTTTAGTTGTGAGGCGTCGATATAACTTTTTACTGATACTTTTTGTGGCTTAACTGTGTATTTATCAATCAGATGCCCTACTTCTGCGTTAATTGTTGCTGAGAATAAAAATGTTTGTCTTTTCTGTGGGCAATGTCCTATGATCTTTTCAACATCATGATGGAATCCCATATCGAACATTCTGTCGGCTTCGTCTAATACTAAAAATTCGACCTCTCTAAGGTTTATAGTCCCACGGTCTAAATGGTCCAACATTCTCCCTGGAGTTCCAACGACTACATCACATGACCTTAAATCATTTATTTGTGGATTGATACTTACTCCTCCATAAACTTTTACTACTCTTAATTTTTTTGTTCCTGTAAAACTTTGAAATGCATCAGCTACTTGCTCAGCTAATTCTCTTGTTGGTGTTAAGATTATTGCCTTAGGAAATCTACCTGGAATCAATTTCTGAATGATTGGCGCAGAGAATGCTAGTGTTTTTCCAGAACCAGTGGCTGAACCACCAACAATATCATGTCCAGCTAATGCTAGGGGGATTGCTTTTTCCTGTATCTCTGTTGGTACAAGGATATTTTGACTTTCTATTGCGTCTAGGATGTCTTGCGACAAGCCTAATTTTTTGAATTCTTCCATTTTATGGATGTTAACTTACTACTTACTTTGTTTTTTGCCAAGAATTAAATTTCTTGAATCTTGAAGGAGCCTTAAAAAGACATTGTCTTCAAGACTCAACTACTAACATTTCGTGTTTGTTATAATAATATGGGAAAATGAGGGTTTTTAAGGGTGTGGGTTGAGCGAAAAAGGTGTATGCTGCCATATTTTATAAATTGTAACTACTCTAGAGATAATACAGATTGGAAAGATTTAAAAAGGCAGAGGGGCATATTTAACTATGAAAAAACGTGGAGAATCAGGATCTGTTGAAATGGCAAATCTACAGGATGAAAAATCAGAACTAAGGAGTCAATTTAGACAGGCTTATTCACAATTGTGGAAAATCGAGAGAGATAATAATAAACTTCATTATAGGATTGGAGGGGCTTGCCCCGGCTACCTCGAATCTCATAATATGCATGGACAGTGTGCTAGGGCTCTTGATCCAAAAACCTCGAGATTAGTCGAAATGCAACAATCTCTAAAAGAACAAGGGAGTGAGGCAAGAAAAAGAGTGATAAAATTGGGCAATAAATTTATTTTGGAGACTCTCACTAGCGAGGGAATCCCCGCGGATAACATTTGGACGAATGGGTATGCCTTTAATTTATCCCATAGGGATAAAATAATCAATTTTGTGAATCAAGACGAAAGACTTGTCGGAAGCATGTATGGGTCGGATGAGGGGAGTGGAGGTATGCCTACCACGGGGGAAAGATCCGATGGAAGACATGACCTGCAAGCAGAGTTTAAAAAATTAGAAACTGAATTTATATCCTTGCGGGATTGGGAAAGAAGTGGACAAAAAGGAATAGCGGCAAAGGGGAGAATTAATGATTTTCAAAGAAGACACGATTACAGAGAATTTGTTTTTTATGGACATCCTGCTAGCACAGCCAAAAAAGTTTTAGGCTTGGCAGAATTGCCGATTGAAAAGGTCTTGCGCTTACAATCTATTTTGTTCATACCGCTAAGACATGGCTTAGATATTAGCTGTCTAGGCTATTCTGAGGCAGTGCTAAAAAAATTGGCTCTACAGTACTCACCACACATTAGCTGGTAAACCCCCTAGGTGTCTATATCTTCAAGCTAATTATCTTAGAAATATTTTCCTGCATACTAACCCCATATAGGTTACTTGCTCCGCTGATCAATGTATCATTATGGGTTACTACAACATATTGCCCCGTCTTCATATATTTTTTTATTAATGCTGCTAAAAGCTCGGAATTATGTTTATCTAATGCTGCATCAATTTCATCGAATATGTAAAAACAGTATGGCCTATATTCTTGGATCGCAAAAATAAGAGAGAGTGCTACCATGGTTTTTTCTCCGCCAGAAAGTGAGGTTATGTCAAAATACTTACCTCTATTTACTTTTACCAAGATATTTAAGCCTCCCGCGAATGGGTCTTTTTTATCCTCCAGTTCAAGGCTTATTTCTCCTTTTTGGGATAGTTGGGAATAATTTCGTGAAAAATATTCATTAACAGCTGTTAATGTCGTCATGAATGCCTTCTTTTTCTTTTTATCAATTTCTGCTATTATCCGTCCTACTTTTTCCCCCTCTGCTTCGATGACTTCAACTTTTCCTGTAATTAATTTTACTTGTTCTTCCACCTGCGCGTAAACCTCTACGGCCCTCATATTCACACTCCCAAGTTTAGTTTTTTTAAACTCAGCTTTTTGAAGTCTTTCTTTCACATCATCTTCATTTATATTAAAAACAGAAACGTCACTATAATCCCTAAGCTCTGCATCTATAGAATCTACATGGGCTTGGAATTGTGCTTTTTTTATTTTATTTTCATTAATTTTTTCTTCATAACTTCTCAGATTATGCTCGAAACCTATAACGTCTGTTTCAACGGCCTTTTGTTGATCGCCAAGTTCTGTTTTCTCATCAAATAATTTCTCGAATTTTGCTAATAGCTCTGCCTCTTTTTTTTCATCTCTTTCAAGCATGGATTTCTTATCTTTGATCAAGATGTCTGCTTTTTTCAAATCAATTGTACTTTCTTCTGTATCTCTTAGTAACCCCTTCTTCTCTATGTTTAATCGGTTGATTTCCTTCTGCTTTAAGCCAATCTCTGAATCAACATCTAAATCTTTAAATGATAGCTCCTGAATCCTCATTCTTACTTCATCATAATCCTCTTCTACATTTTTTAAATTATCAAATTCTGGCAATAATTTATTTAACAATTGATTAGTGGAATTTAAATTTTCAGAGTTAATAGATTGCTCCTCTGTAATCTTTTTTATCTGCTCTTTTTTTTCTTCTGCATTCTTAACTTTCATACTATCTATTTCGACTTCTGATAATGTCTCATTCAATTGGAAAAGCTCTTGTGTTAAATTTTCTATTTTCTGTGAATTTTTTTCTTTTGATGCAAGATTACCCTCCTCTTCAGATTTTGCTGAAGATATCTTTTTCCCAGAATCCCCCTGTATCGTATTTTTATAACCCTCATCTACAATCTGCTTACATGTGGGGCAATTCTTAAGGTCTAAAATAGAGTCTCGCAAATTTTCTTCTCTTTTAATTTCGCTTTCAAGAACAGCGTTCCTTCTTTCCCCTTCCAAAACTACTCTTTCGAGATGTTCCATTTCTCTTCTAACAACTCCAATCCTCTCTTTCGTCTCTGACTTTATCTTTTCTGCTGAATCTAATGTCTTTGCAAATTTTATCTCCTCGAAGAGATTATTAATTGATCCTTCAATAATCGTAATTTCTCGCCTACTCTCGATTAAGAATTTATTATGTTGGTCTCTCTTTCCTTCCTCCGTTGCAATTTCTGACTTAAGGAAATAGAACCTTCTTTTCTTTTCTTCTAGGCTATCGAACTTTTCTTGTAGAGCTTTTTGAACTTTTTGTGTTTCTTTTATCTCTGGGCTCTTGGTCTGAATATTATTAATTTCTTCCTCTAGTCTATCCTGTTTTTTTGATAAATCGACTTCCTTCTCAGTATTCTGTGTTATTCGTTTTTCAAAGTTTTCACGTCTAACATCAAGACCAGCTAACTCCGCCCGCAGCTCACTAATCTCATTATGCAATCCTTCTTTTTCATTGTTAGTCGAAGCTTGAATTAATTTATTTATACTATCAATCTTTGCGCTTAAACTCTCAATGTTAATTTTTCTCTTGGATATTTCCCCTTTTAATGCGTTTGCTTCCTTGGAGGCATTATCTATTAACTTTTCAACTCCCCAAAGGTCCTTATTTTTATCTGCCTTAGCTAATTCTAGAATTGTTTTTTTACACCGCTTAATCGTCTCATCTAGTTTTTGGAATAAAAGTGCTTCTTGTTTCTCTTTCTCTAAATTCTTCAAATAGGATTTTCGTTCTCTTAAGACAGCTCCAACTTCTTTCAGTTTTTCTGCAGCTTTCTCTAGTTCTCTAATAGATTTCTCTTTTCTGGTCTCATAGATTGATATCCCTGCGACATCTTCGATTACTCTTCGTCTTTCTTCTGCAGTGGACTTTACTAATGATTGGATTTCTCCCTGTAATACAATATTAAACCCATGTGGGTCCACCCCTGCTTGTGCCAAAAGTTCTAGAAGCTCTTGCCTGGTTTTGGTTTCATTATTTATTTTGTAGACTGAAGATCCATTTTTTCTAACAACTCTCTTGATAGAAACTTCTGGTGTTTCTATCGTAAACGATTTGTCTGTATTATCGAATATTAGTTCAACTGATGCCTCTTGTGACCCCTTGTATGTCTTGTTCCCCGAAAAAAGTAAATTTGCAGCTTTAGCCGCCCTGATTGATTTTATGCTAATTCTTCCCAGAACAAAACACAATGCGTCAGTTATATTTGATTTACCCGAACCATTTGGTCCAACAATTACGTTCATTGAATCCTCTAATGGAATTTCAGTTTTACGTGCAAAACTCTTGAACCCGTGCATCACCAACTTTTTTATGTGCGTACCCATTCAGAAAATATAGACCAAGGGGGTTTTTAAGAATTTGTTTGATATATGGTGAATTATAATAATACTTTTATACTGTGATTGGCCGGTGAGATTATGAACGGAAGAAAACCCAATAAAGAAACGACTAGGGCAGGTAAAATACTTAGAGATATGCACATTTCTGCTCATAATATTAAGGCTAGTGCTTTGTGTCTGTCACTTGGAGCATATGTTTCCCTATCATGCATTTATGGGCCTATAGACGCTGCCAAGGTAGTGCATGATGCATTCATGCCTGGTACGAACAGAAAAGATGCTGAATTAATTTATGCTAGAGAATTATATGAAAAATTTTCAGAATCTAAAAATACTGATAATGGTCGACCCCTAGAGAGACAATTAAGGTCTTCTGACTTAGAGGGAGAACTTACATCCGACGATGTGACTTGGTTTACATTACTTAATTGGGTAGAAGATCATGAGGCATTTTTCAAAGGAAGTGATGGGGCAGAAAAAAAATTAAAAAAATACGCTCTTTGGTAATTAGTAATTCACAACAGATACAACTCTTGCTGTTTTTCTTTTGCGGCAAGTTTCTTATAAGTGCTCCAGCTTTTTCTAATTAGTCCTTCAAACTTTGGATTGTCCCAGTTCTCTTCTAGAAATTTCTTAGTTTTTGGGTCGGCTGGATAGCCACTTCCGAAATCTGCATCAAGTTCATTCTTTAGTTTTCTAATGCCTTTTTCGCGATTTTCTTTGGCAAGAATTGAGGCGGCTGAGACTACTGGATAATTTAAGTCGGCCTTATGCTCTGAAACTATTTCCACTTGATCTTTTTTTATAACTAACCCCTTTAGATAATCTCCCCATGCCGAAGCGTTTGTGGACGGGGCATCAACTATAACTTTTACTTTTTCATCAACATCTGTCATCAGATGATTAATAATCATGCTAGCCTTTAGGGCTTCTAAATTATTTAAGTTTGGGAAATCATCTATATCTTTTGGGCTTGACTCTACAATTTTGTATTTGTATTTTAGTTGAACCTCATTTTTTATCCGCATTCTTTGAGCTGGGGATAATAATTTTGAGTCTTTTGCTCCCATCTCTTTTATCTTCTCCTGCTCACTTTCGTCATCTATCATTACGCCAGCCAAGCTCATTGAGCCCAATACTGGCCCCCTACCCGCATCGTCTATCCCTATTATCTTCATATTAGCACAAACTCACTTAATCTTATAAACCTTCCTTCTTAATACACTATATGCCAAAAGTAAACGAAAAACAAGCGAAAGAATTCTTAAATTCCATTACAAAAAAAGATAAGGTTGCGGTGATTCACCATGATGACCTTGATGGATTTGCTTCTGGGTCTATTTTTTATGGTTTCGCAAAAAATAAGGGTGCTCGGGTCCAAAATTTCATGGGCGGATATGGGGCAAATGTAAAAAAACTTTTAAAAAAACTTGATAAATTTAATAAAATAATTATTACAGACCTTGGGCCTGGGTTTGTAAAAACCTTGAATTCTGTTCTAAAAGAAAAAAAAGTATTTTATACTGATCATCACCCTGATGAAAAAGGTATTGCGAAAAATGTGTTGGAGCTTAGAACGACTGACCGAGGGTATCTTCCTTCAAGTAGAACAGCGTTTGAACTAACGGGGCTAGACGAATGGAAAGGGATTGCTGGGGTCATGGGCGACATGGGACATAAATACAAAGAAAATGATGAACTAATCTCTAGTTTTTTTAAAAAAGAAAAGATAACAGCGAAGAAATTTTTAGAAGAAGTTGTATTCAATCTAAATAAATTTATTATATATAATCACAAAAAGCCTCAAATAGCATTTGATTTTCTTGTAAAATTAAAGACCTACAAGGACCTTTATAAAATAAAAAAGAAAACTCGGGCTGTTGAGGATGAGATACAAAAACATATTAAAAATTTCAAAAAGGATAGAGAGGACTTTGGTAAAATAAAATTATATGCCTTAGACTTAAAATATCCTGTGAAATCCACTGTAACCTCAGTCTCTGCTTTTAAATTTCCGAAGTCGGCAGTTTTCATGTATGTTAAAAATAAAAATTTAGTAAAGGTTTCTGGCAGAAACCAGGGTGGAAATATTAATGTTAGAGAGTTATTAAAAAAATGCACTGAGGGATTTGAAAACGCTGTTGCAGGTGGACATGATAAAGCGTCAGGTGCTTCTTTTCATCCTAAATATTTCAAAAAGTTCAAGGATAACTTGAAAGAATACGCTAAGCACTTGAAGTGAACCTTCTAAAAATACCCTTCTCAGCACATATATATTTTTAAACTAAAAAGGCTATTCTTGAGTATGAAACTTGAAAGGAGGTTTAAATAAAAAGAGAATGCCACTTGATTTTGCAAAAGAAGCAATAGAAACTGCGGAAGCTAATAGCATTAATTTTAATGATTTGAAAGCTGGAAAGGCTAACATTAAGGTTTTTGGTTGCGGTGGATGTGGTTGTAATATGGCGACATGGCTTTTCAATAAGGGAATTAATGGTGCTACTGTATACGGTCTTAACACTGATGCATTACACTTATCTATCACAAAGGCTGACGAGAAATTACTTATCGGTAAGGAATTAACTCGAGGACTTGGATGTGGAGGTTACCCTAAAAGAGGAAGAGAAGCTGCTAAAGAATCTCTAACTGACCTGAAGAAATCCGTAGCGAATTCGGATATGGTTTTCGTTCTGGCCGGTATGGGAGGAGGATCTGGAACTGGTTCCATTCCTGTAGTAGCTCAACTTGCTAAGGAAGCTGGAGCTGTAGTTATTGCTGTTGTAACAATGCCTTTCGAAGCTGAGAAAGCTCGAATAGATAAGGCAGAATTTGGTCTTCAAGAATTAAGAGAAAGCGTTGACACTGTAATTGTGCTTGACAATAATCGTTTAGTCGATATTGCTGGTCAGTTACCTATGGAACAAGCTTTCGCTGTCGCAAATGAGTTAGTTTCAACTATGATTAAAGGTATTGTAGAAACAATTACACTACCATCATTAATCAACCTTGACTATGCAGACGTTTCTTCTATTATGAAGAATGGGGATGTAGCAGTTATCGGTATTGGTGAAGATAACTCTAACGCAAAGGTAGATGCAGCTGTTCAGCAAGCTTTAACTCATCCATTACTGGATGTAGATTATAAGGGAGCAACAGGAGCACTTATCCACGTGACTTGCGGTCCAGACTTAAAACTTGAAGAGTTCGATACTATCGGTCGTCTTGTAACTGAAAACTTGAGCCCAGAAGCACAAGTTATTATTGGTGCAAGAGTTAACAAGGAATTCCAAGGAAGAGTAAGAGTGATCACCATTATGACTGGTGTGAAATCTCCATACATCCTAGGAAGAAGCCAAGGATCTACGTTTGACGAACAACCAAGAATAAGTGTTAACGAGTTAGGTCTAGATGACTTAAGTTAAACACGCCGGTTTTCAAAAAAACCATTATTATTATTTTGGGATTTTATTTTTAATCCCTTGTTTTTTTTATAGAGATATTGCGATTGTCTTGACTTAGATAGTTCTTTAAATCATGATAACCTACACTATGGCATGGATAGAACTGGTAGATTAAAATTTTCAATGCTAGAGATTGAGGTAGAAAGTGAGAACTTTTCACTAATTGACCATGGATATGTTGATGATGTTGGGTTGTATGCTCAAAAATTATGTGTAGACTATGGTGAGGATCCTGGGATTATTAAAAATCCATCAGGTGGAATGTGTTTATATTTTGAAAAAGGTGGTATTACTGAGTGCAATATATTCTATTTACATGATGTTCATTTAATAAACGTCCATAGACGAGCTCATGAAGAAACACACGCTTTGCACATATCTGGTAATTTGGGACTACTTCAGGCCCGACTATTTAATAACAATCTTGATATTAGGTTGATGGAATGTAATGATTTTTTTAAATGCACTACAGAGACCACAGATTTGGTTGCGGATATAGGATCACTATACGCCATGGAATTAAAAAATGCTGATATTGGGGCTATCGACCTTGGGATCTGCCCTGTTTATTTTAAAAAAGCATTAACGATATATCAGAATGCTTTAGCCTTGCGAAGTTCTTCAAGTTAGGAAAACTTATAACGACCATATTAGTTATTATTATTTATATCACAACTCAAGCACTTCACCCAATCCAGGTATATGCACCTTGAAACCTTCTTTTTCTAAATTCTCTTTTAGTGGAATTTGCTGCTCTTCGTCACCATGAATAATAAAAACTTTTGGTTTCGTAGAAAAATTGTTCAGCCATTTGTAAAGGTCATCCTTGTCTGCGTGAGCTGAGAATCCCTCTATTGCTTCTATTTTTGATTTTACCTTGAGTTCTTTTCCCATTAATATAATCTTTTTTTCACCACCCTTTATTTTGTTGCCCAAGGTGCCATTCACCTGGAATCCTACAAACAAAAGTGTATTATTTTCTTCCTCTATATTGTTCGCTATATGGTGAATTATCCTTCCAGCTGTACACATCCCGCTCCCAGCAAGAATTATACAAGGGGACTTTATTGAATTGACTTCTAAAGATTCCTCTCTACTTTTTGTTAGCTTTAATCCCTTAAAATCAAAAACACCTTCAGACTTTTCCATTCTTGATTTTACTTCTGAATTAAAATGTCCTGTAAATTTCTTAAATACGTCTGTTGCTTTTATGGCCATCGGCGAATCTAGAAAAACTGGCATCTGCGGAATCTTCCCCTCTTTCATAAATTGTCCTATATAATATAACAACTCTTGAGTTCTTTCTATCGCAAAAACGGGGATCATGGTCTTGCCCCCCTTATTAAAAGTTTCAGTAATTACTCTAATTAATTCACTTTTTCTTTCTTCTACCGTTCCATGTAATCTATCTCCATAGGTGGACTCCATAAAGACATAATCTGCCTCTGTAATCGGCTCTGTGTGTTTTACTAGAATTGAATGCTCTTGGCCCAAATCTCCTGAGAAAACTATAACTTTCTCTTTATCGTTTTCAGTTACTGTAACCTGAATTGAAGAAGAACCTAAAATATGCCCAGCATCATAAAATTTTGCGATTATATTGCCAGAGACATTAACAGCCTCATCATACTTTACACTTACGAAAAGATTCATCGCTTTCATTACATCTTTCATAGTGGACAGCGGCTTAACTTCTGGTAAATTTCCTTCTACTCTTTTCCTATTCTCCTCGATTGTATTCTCAATTGCTATTTTAGCTGCATCTGACATCACGATAAATGCTAATGCTTTTGTTGCGTCTGTTGCATAAATTTTCCCCCTAAATCCTGCATTGACCAACTGTGGGATTCTTCCGCAATGATCTAGATGCGCATGGGTTAATAATAAAGCAGAATATTCTTTTGTGTCAAAATCAAAATCTTTGTAATTCAATTCTTCTAAATCTTCTTCGCCTTGAAACATCCCACAATCTACTAGAATTTTTTCAGAACCAATGGACAGACTATAGCAAGAACCAGTGACTTCTTTTGCTGCACCTAAAACTTTAATCTCCATCTTATAGAGATAGAATGATAAACACCTTTTAATTGTTTTGATTCTAGATTATTATGGAGCTGCTTGGGTAATTATATTACTTATAGTCAGTTAGATATTTTGTCTGATATAGTCCTTTAACTTCTGAGAGCTTGGCGCTATATTATAAAAACTATTTTCTGATACACTTCCTTCTAGATTTTTAAATCGACCCTCTCTTTCTGGGGAGAACCCCAATGCTTCAATGATTGTACTCTCAAATTTTACTGGCAATGCCGTTTCCATAATGACCATTGGCACTCCGTCGTTAATCTTATGCTGCTTGGCAACTGTAACTGCGTCTGCCGTATGTGGATCAATTATTATACAAAATTCGTCATACACTTCTTTAATTGTATTGATTCTATCTCGGTGAGTTGAGCTACCTTGGAAAAATCCATTTTGAGCAAAAATATCTTGACTCAAATTAAACTTTGCCAAATCAACACTCCCATTATTAACAAATTCAGCCATATATTTCCTTACGGCTTCTGGGTTTCTACCCAATAAATCAAATACCAATCTTTCATAATTGGATGCTTTAGAAATATCCATCGAGGGACTTGACGTGATTTGCGAAGGTGATAGCTCATAAATTCCAGTTTTAATTAATTTGGCCATAACATCATTTTCATTTGTCGCCACGATTAATTTTCTGATTGGGACTCCCATTTGTTTAGCAATGTAACCAGATAAAACATTTCCAAAGTTCCCTGTCGGGACTACAAAATCTACCTCTTGTCCAACTTCTTTTACTGCTTGTAAATATCCAGATACAAAATAAGGAACTTGTGAGGATATCCTTCCCCAATTTATTGAGTTAACAGCCCCCAGCTCGCTAAATTCTGGATCCTTTTTTAACTCTTTAACTAGGTCTTGACAATCATCGAATCTTCCATCAATCCCAATGTTAAATATATTACCTCCTGTAAGGTTCCCCATCTGCGCTTTTTGAAAATTACTCATTCCAACTTGTGGACTCAACATGAATAATTTTATTCTATTAAGTCCCTTTACCGCCGATTCTGCTGACGACCCCGTATCGCCTGACGTCGCACCCAAAATTACCAGATTCCCACCCCTATTTTTAAGCTCGTAATTCATCTCTTGCCCTAATTGCTGGAGTGCCATGTCTTTAAACGCAGCCGTTGGACCAAGCGATAAGTTCTCAAGAAATAAATCCTCACCGATTGCCTGAATTGGAACCGTGTTTCCATTTTTCGTATTGAATTTTCCCTCCTCATACGCATTTTGTAATAATTCTTTTAAAACCTCATCTGGGATTGCACCCCCTATCAACTTCCTCTTAACCTCGAAAGCCAATTCTGAGTATGAGAGGCTCTTTAGATTGACTAACTCGCCTATTGTTAATTGTGGGTATTCTACTGGGACATATAACCCTCCGTCTGGGGCTAATCCTTGGAGTAGGGCATCTGTGTAAGAAATCTGTATCCCCTCGAGATCTCTTGTGCTTATTAGTTTGGCAGTCATGTTAATGTGGTGCTATATAAGATTTATATGTTTTACGCCATTAGATTCATTGGTTATCTTAGAATTGCTTAATCATCTTCCATTTCAAACTCATCGTCATCCTGCTCCTCATCTTCGACAATATTTGTTTTTTCTTCGTCGTCTTCCATTATGCGTGCTCCACTTTTACATACGGGTCCTTGCCCATTTGGGAGTTTTTCCACTTGTCAAAATATACCAATCCGTCCAATTCTACTTCTGGGTTATTCTTCGATTTCCGCGACTTAGACTCTTTTCCTATGGGGAATATTGCTTCAATTGTCTGGTTATCTGGAACACCTAAGGCTTCTTTTACTAAATCATCTGAGAAAAAACCTACCCATCCTGCTGCTAAACCTCTCTCATTCAATGCTAAAAGAAAATTTTCGATAGAGGCCCCTGCCTGCTGTGCAGCGAATCTCTCTCCTCTCTCACCATATGTTTTTACAAGATAACTTGGGTCAGTTACTACAACCACTACATGACTTGCTTCTGAAATAAATTGTTGCTGTGCGGCTGCCGCTATTTTTTCGATTATATCCCTAGACTCCACTATTATAAATTTATGAGCGAATCTATTGTCTGCTGCCGGGGCGAATCTAGCATAATCAATTGCTTGGATTATCTTCCTCCAGTCGACTTTTTTAGATGCAAAATATTTTACACTTCGTCTAGTTGTTACCGCTTTTTTTAAATCCATATAAAATATAAGTCTTATGATATTTATAAATTTAGGGGAAAGGGTTTTATAACAAAAAAATATTACTTTTATATGAAAAGGTGGTTAATGTTTCTAATTTCAGCTGGTGTTATTTTAATTATGGTATTTATTGGTATTTATCTAAAGACTGGGTTTCTTCAGACGTCCTCTATTAATGAAAAAGATCTTGGGCACTGGAATTATACTAGCGATGGGAACATGGATGGGGCCAAAGAATTTATTTTAGCTGGTGATGAGGGTGTGTGTTGGTTGCTTATCCATGGATACACGTCGACACCGGACGAAATGAAAGAATTGGCGTTTAGAATAAATTCTGAATTTAATGAGACCGTTGTTGTTCCACGGCTGGAAGGACATGGTGAAATGCCAAGCGCTATACTAAATTTAACCCTAGACGACTGGTATAAACAAATTGAAGGCGAATATGAAATAATGGATGATAATTGCGGAAGTGTTAACGTTGTTGGATTTTCTTTTGGTGGAGCTATTGCGTTAAGACTTGCTGAAGAAAGGGATGTCGGGAATCTTTATGTATTGGCTACATACTTAAAATCCAGATACAAATGGTTTAGAATTTTTCCATCAGAGATTTATTTAGATATCTTTTCTGATTGGACTATCTACAGCAAAAAAATCACTATTGGTCAAATTAATTCTGAAGAAGGTCTTAATAAGCACCTTTCATATTGGAATATGCCATTCCAGCCAGTAAAATATTCTAAAAGTTTCTTTAACAATGTTGCTGACAATCTTCACTTAATCAATGAATCAATTTTAATTCAGCACTCTGTCAATGATGAAACTGCGGATATCTCTGGTTCTGAATTAATTCTAGATCAAGTTAAGTCTGAAATCAAGGAAATGATTACTTTCAGCAAATCAAATCATATACTAACAGAAGATTATGATAAGAATGAAGTTATGGACAATATTATAAATTTTGAAAATGCGAGAAGGACATGATGAAGAAGAAACGTCTAACAAATAAGTTATTGCAAAAATTTAATAATTTTAAACCGACTAAAAAAGAAATTGTGAAATATGTTATTATTGCATTCTTTGTTATTTGGGTGATATCTTCTCTTTATGCAAAATTTCTACCGTTACCTAGTGGCATTAGTGTTGAGGGCGAAATTTTTAATGTGACCGACTCAGATATAGAGTTCTTGTATGATTTGAATTATCAAAACAATGGAGAGAGCATTATAAAACAGGAGATATTCGCCAATGTCTTTGAAATAATTGAAAATGCCAGTGAGTTTATAGTGATTGATATGTTTTTGTTTAATACTGACTATTCTGAAAAAGTTAGGTATAAAAATTTAACAACTGACTTAAAAAATGCGCTAATCGAAAAAAAACAAAATAATCCTCAAATTGAAATTGTCTTCACGACTGATGAAATTAATAATTTTTATGGCGACTATGTTTCTCAAGAAATCCAAGATATGGAGAAAAATAACATCTCTGTTATTATTACTGACCATACTAAAATGAGAGATATAAATTTCATTTATGCAGGATTTTGGAGATCTTATTTACAATGGTTTGGAACAAGTGGATATGGATGGATGCCTCATGCACTTGGCAGAACTGATGAGAAAGTTACTCTTAGGAGTTATCTTAAGCTAATGAACAGCAAAGCCAATCATCGTAAAGTAATAGTGGCCGATCAAGGTGAACGACTTGTTAGTTTAATCACTTCTGCTAACCCTCATGAAGCGAGCTCAAAACACTCGAATGTGGGAGTTTTAATATATGGTGATATTGCTCTTGATATCCTGAGGACTGAACTCGGTGTTTCGGCATTTTCCTCAAATGATAAAACAATTGAGAATATATATAGTAATCTTAATTCTCACAAAACAACTGGAGACATCGGAGTTCAACTTTTAACTGAAGCTAAAATACGGGACAATATGATTTCAGAAATTGAGGCTGCAGTGATTGGAGAGAAGATTGAGATGGTAATGTTTTATTTGTCTGACAGGAGAATTATTCATGCCTTGTTGGACGCTTCCGAACGTGGAGTTGATATTGAGATTATCTTAGATGCCAACAAAGATGCTTTTGCTAGGGAAAAATCTGGAGTTCCTAATAGACAAGCCGCCTGGGAACTAGTGGAAAAATCTGGAGGTGAGATTTCCATTAGGTGGTACAAGACTAACGGGGAACAACAACATAGCAAGATCACTGTTATTCGAAAACTTAATGGGGGAATAATCGTATTTATTGGATCAGCCAACTTAACCAAAAGGAATATTGGGGATTACAACCTAGAGATGAATGTGAAAATCACAAGCCCCTCTGACACATCTTTTGAGAATGAAATTTCTGATTTCTTTTATATGTTGTGGGATAATAATGGTGGAGATTACACTTTGGATTATGAAGAATATGAAGATACTTCTAGATCAAAGTACTGGCAATATAGATTCCAAGAGGCTACTGGATTTAGCACTTTTTAACACAAATATTTAAAAAGAAACCCCACCTACCTAATTTATGGATATGAAAAAATTGCTTAGCGGATTTGCAGTTATATTTGTTCTTGCATTGGTATATTTGCTTTCTAGCGGATTTGCAACACAACTTACTGGTAATGTTGTTGGTGCGGGTAATATTGAGAAAGAATATGCTGAGACATTTTCTGGTGACGTGTCTGAATCTTTAATATTTGATTTAGGAATGCCTGTTACTGTGGACGAAATTGAAGTTTCGTGGACAGATAACAGAAATACATGCTGGGGACAAATTAAGGTTAGTATTGACGGAGAAGAATGGTTTCTAAAGCAAGCTTGGAAGGATATTCCATCCCCTGGAGTTGTTGAGATGAAAGGCATTGGGGAGATCCAATATATAATGTTTGAAGAATCTAGTTGTCCAGTATACACAGTTTCATCTATGAAGGTTGCTGGAACATATATTGAGCCATTAAACTAAGATAATTTAGAGAACCTAGAACTTAAAAACTAATTTTTTATTTACTATTTATGGATATTGAAACACAAATCAAAGAGACTATAAAGAAATACAAGCTAATTAAAAAAAGCGATAAAATAGCTGTAGCCTTGTCTGGTGGGAAAGATTCGACTTCTCTTATCTATATTTTAAAAAAATTAGGATATGATGTGCATGGCTTAATGATTGACTTGTATTTAGGCGAGTGGAGTAAAATACACAATAAGAATATGACTGACTTTTGTGAAAAGAATGACATACCACTAACAATTGTGGACTTAAAAAAAGAGCTAGGGCAAGGAATCTGCTTTATCAAAGCTATTGTTAAGAAACAAAAAAACCTTACTGGATGTTCGGTTTGTGGAACTGTAAAAAGGTGGATTTTGAATCGTCATGCTAAAAAGCTTGGCGCTGACAAATTGGTCACTGGACATAACTTGGACGACGAAGCCCAAAATGTACTAATGAATTTTTTAAAGGGGAATATTCTACTTGGGATAAATTCTTCTCCAGCTACCGGGGGCAAAGCGGTGGACGGCTTTGTGCAACGGATTAAGCCTATGTTTTTTACTCCAGAAGATGAAATTATGAAATACGCGAAAAAGAATAAATTTGAAATTCTATATGAGAAGTGCCCTTGCGCATTTGGTACATATAGGGTTGACACTCGTGGATGGACTAAAGACTTAAGTAATAAGCAAAAGTTAAATATCGTCTCTAGCTTTCAGGATATCTTACCAGGACTTAGGAGAGACAATAAGACAGAGATTAAAAAGTGTAAAAAATGTGGTGAGCCTGCGAGAAAAGATTTGTGTAATTTTTGTGAAGTTATGAGCTGCGTTTAAAGCGACCTATACTTCTCCATTCCCAGCGATATACAAATAAATTGCGCTAAGCAATGAAATTGTACCCATAATAATGAATAATGACGAGAACCCCATGTTGGCAACAATAAACCCTCCTGCAATAGCCCCGAATGCTGCACTAAAATAGTTCACAGATTCCCAAGCACCCCACTCTCTTCCAACCTTTGTCTTTGTGGTATGCTTAGTGAATAATGAATCAAATGCTGGCGCATAAAATGCTTCTCCAAATCCTATTACTATCTCCACCAAAAAAAGTGTGTAAATTGAGTTAACAAAAATATAGGCAAAAAAACCCAACGCCATTATTGTATAAGCGTTTACGATCATCGCCCTCTGCCTTTTTATTTTATCTGCATACTTGCCTGAAATTAATGTTGTGATTCCTGCAGCAAAAGCAAATATCCCTGCAGCAAAACTTGCGTCGAGTAAGCTTCCCCCTAAATCTTTAACAAAGAGAGCATAGATTGGCCCCAGCATTGCCCCCGACAATAGAATTAGGGAGTTCGTAAAAATAAGGATTCTTAATGGCCTATTGAACAAATATTTATTGAAGGTGGTTCTTCTCTTGAGAACTTTCGTTTTCATAATTTATATAATAAAAAGTAGCTTAAGTATTTTTGTGTAAAATTAAAGACTAGACATTATAAGTTTTAACAACTTTCATAAATTTTTCAATCTTTTCGTAATATTCCCCTAATCTCTCCATATTAATAATAACAAGTTCTTTTGGCGTTTGTACATTTAATGCAACATTTTTTCTAAATTCCCCCACACGTGACTTCGGTAGGTCTGGAACACGCTTGAAAAAAATATATAATGGAATAATTTCTTGAATTTCATCACTCTTTTTAAAATATTTCCTCATGTATTCGATTCTTTGCTTCGGACTAATCGGTAACTCTGGTATCTTTCCCGCCTCAATTTTAGACTGGATCATGAAATCGAAACTCAATTCCATTAAGTTTTTCCATCTAGATAAGAGATTAAGAATTACGTCACCCGTCTTTGTATATTTTAAACTAACATACAATAGATGGTCTGCACTTGTTTTATCTTTGATAATTTCGGAAATCATGCGGATCTAGTTAATATAAAAAGCCTTTTTCCTTTTTATAGTTTGCGCTATTGACTCGAACAATCCTTAAATACTCTTAGACTCTTTTCATACAATGAAACGGATAGTAATTGATACTGAGACTAGTGGACTTAGGCCAAATCAGCATCAGGTGTTAACTGTTGGTATGCTTTTAATCGACGCAACTCCGCATAAATTAGATTTTTTGAATGAAAGTCATCTATTTGTGAAACATAAAGAATATCATTTGAGCAGGAGTGCTATGAGAATTAATGGGATTGATATAAAAGAACATGACAAGATTGGTATATTCCCAAAACTTGTATGTAAAAAAATAAATAATTTTTTAGACGAGCACTCTTTGAGAAAAACTCCTGTTGTCGGGCATAACGTGCATTTTGATAAGAATTTCCTAAAAGTATTGTTCCAGGAAGAGGGGCTGGACTTGCCATTTCATGATGAAAAGGAAGACACTCGTTATATTTGGGCAAGACTTAGGAAAAACGGACTAGTCGACCAATCTAAAAATGCGAAACTTGGGACTATTGCTGAACATTTCGGGGTTGACTATACAAAAGCACATGATGCATTGGCGGATTGTAAGATTACGGCCCAGGTTTATCACAAGATGCTGCCTATGACCAAAATCTAATTAAAGCTAATTTTCTAAAAAGAACTATGAACACAAATACAATAAAAGGTTTCAAAGATTTCACGGGCGACGAAGCCCGAAAGCGAGCGCGAATTAGAAAAATTCTAGTTGGAACTTTCGAACTTTTTGGATTTGAGCCTGCTGAGACACCCACAATAGAGTCTGAGGAGTTTGTAAGAGGAGAAAATACATCTGACGAAGCGGTAAGCGATATATTTACACTAAGCGATAAGGCGAAAAGGTCACTTGCATTAAAATACGAAAGTACATTCCAATTAAAAAGAATAGCCCAGAATCAAAAGCTCCCATACAAGAGATATCAGATAGAAAGAGTTTTTAGAAATGAACCGATAAAGAAGGGTAGGCAGCGAGAATTTACGCAATGTGATGTGGATGTTATTGGTAGTTCAATTAATGATGAGGCAGAAATGATTGCAATGCTTGCGTCGGTTTTAAAGAAATTAAACGTAAATGCAAAAATTCTAATTAATAACCGGAAGCTAATAAATGAGATTCTAGAAACTGAAAATATAAAAGAAATGAATCGAGAGCAGGTAATGCGGGAACTAGACAAATTAGACAAACTTCCAAAAAAAGAAGTTGCAGATAATTTGAAAAAATTAGGTGCGGAAAAATTGTTAGATATTCTTGAAAAAGGAGAGAAGGCATTTGAGAAATATGCTTATTACAAACAAATTAAGGAGTTGCTTACTTTATTGAAAGGCTACAAGGTAGATGTTGAGTTTAAACCAACTCTTGCAAGGGGTCTTTCATATTACAATGGGACTGTCTTGGAGGTTGAAGGAAGCGAAGAAGGAATTGGTTCAATCGCGGCAGGAGGTGCGTATTTAATTAATGATATGCAGTCTTTTGGATTTGCGTTTGGACTTGATCGGATTTCCATGATATCTGACTTGGAATCAGAATATACCAACTACCTCCTAGTTTCTTTAGGGCAAGAGAAAAAAACAATTCGATTAGCGACAGCCCTTAGGGAAAATAATAAATCTACGCAAATCTTACTAGATAAGTCTTTGAAAAAGGCAATGGACTATGCTAATGTTAAGAATATTCAGAAAGTAATAATAATTGGTGGAGACGAAGTAAAAAGTAAAAGATATAAAGTTAAAGATATGGAAAGCGGTAAAGAAAAAGAATTGACTGAAAAAGAATTACTGGGTTAATATGGGGAGGAAACTAATTCTTTTTGATATTGATGGTACTTTAATAAAAAGTGCTGGCATTGGAGCAACCAAAAAAATCATTATGAAGCACTTTGGATTGGATTCATCCAATTCGAAACTTAATATGGAAGGGAAAACTTACCGTGCGATTATTGCTGAAAGATTGGAAGAATTAGGATTTCAAAACCCCGAGAGAGATGAGCGTTTTTCTGGAGCATTGAATGACTCTAGCTTTGTACAAAGTGCTATAGATGAAGGCTTCATTTTTGAAAAAATATCCAATATAGAGATTCTTCTTAAGTCCCTAAGAAAGGATGATCATGTCTTAGGTTTGCTAACTGGAAACGTAAAGGAGTCTGCAAAAATTAAATTAGAATCTGTTGATCTCTGGAAACATTTCAAACTTGGCGCATACGGAAATGTTGCAAGGGTTCGTAGTGAGTTAGTTGAAGTAGCCCTGACTGAAGCTAAAAAAACAACTGGGATTTCTTTTGATAAAAATGATGTTTTTATTGTTGGGGACACACCGCTAGATATTGAATGCGCAAAACATGGCGGAGTAAAGTCAGTTGCGATTGCCACAGGCCAAAAATCTTTAAAAGAATTGAACCAAAATATGCCAGATTATGCATTTGAAGATTTCTCCGATATAGAATCTATGCTTAAAATTTTTACTTAATCATAACTTATCCACAACCCAACTAGCTTTTTTCTTTGACTCTCATCTCTTCAGCTTCTAATGCCCTTTCTCCTTCTACCAACTCATCGACTATTTCTATATCTTCATCCTCTAGAATCCCTAGACTTTCCTCAAGCTCCGCCGTTTCCGTTGGGTGCATTTCTTTTCTGATATATATTTCTTCGAAATGCCTTGGCTGGTGTAAATATAACTTGCCCTGATTGGATAAATGCAACACCGGTA
>Ga0233431_1003063_pt1 | contig 21139 bp, 18 predicted proteins | sample SI_118_April2016_FD_179867 | JGI IMG/M metagenome (GOLD analysis project Ga0233431, IMG submission 179867) | Seawater microbial communities from Saanich Inlet, British Columbia, Canada - SI_118_April2016_200_MG | ecosystem: Environmental > Aquatic > Marine > Inlet | place: Canada: British... | reverse complement strand
CGCAGCTACGACTTGAACGATGTCAAATCACGTCGCGACGTATAGTTGGATATTGCGGGCTATTCGAACCAGAATGCGTTCATGACCTTTGCGTCTGCGAACTCCGCCGGCAAGATCAACTGGAACGTTCCACCTGCGACAACTTCCACGTCGATGAATGCAAAGGTGGTGGAAGCGGCAATCATCGTAGGCCAGCCGCCACCGAATACGACGATATCGGATGCGTCGAACGTGACTTCTTGGTCAAAAATAATCGTAAGCTTGGCCACGTCTACGCCGGTCTCATTGTTAAAGAACAAGAACGTGTAGTAGCCTTCAATTTCGACAGGTACGACGGCTTCCGCCGCTGCAACTGCAATTCCTGTAAGCAGCACAAGACCTAACAGTAATACCAAAGTTCTTTTCACTGCCTCGCCTCCTTGTAACTATTAGGGCAACGGGGACATCGTACGATTCTTGTCCCCAGCCCAAGCACTTGGCTTGCTCAATGACCAACATCGAAGAAGCAAACCAAACCATTGGCCGAACCTAGTGAAGTGGCCGTTTCCAGTATAGCAATGATGTTGAACAAAGACAATTTTGGGTGCAATATCTTGCCTTCTTTGTCTCGCGGCTCGTTCGCATTAGCATGTTGAGAGCTGCCCAAACACGAAGAGCTTCAGGAGAGGGATACGACTCAAACTGCAAATACTTGTGGTTGGGCTGTTTGTTGGATCTAGCTAAGATTCGCCATCCATCGCCCCATAGATCGCACCCATAGGGCATATTGCTAGTCTTTTGCTTCAAGAGGGCTACCGCGCAATCCTCGCTTCATAGTGACCAACGATTCAGGGAGTGCACCCTGGCTTGTGTGTTTCCTCGTCATCAAGAGCAGACTAGCAAAGTCATTTTCAAGCATCTAATCGGACCACCGTGAATCCGAATCAAGAACTTGTCGTTCTCCGGCGTCATTCTTGCGCCAAAGGGCGCATCTCTCACAACGTTACGTAAGCGATAAGAAGGTCTTGACCTGAATAGAGAGTATGCCCATTCGATTGGCTCCCAAGATATCAGCCCATCGTTTGTCGCCAATCATTACGGCGTCCTCTGGTTGCGCGTTCATCGATTTCAGAAGTCGGATGAAGCCGCTACGTTTCGGTTTCCCGGCGCGTGACACAACAGGCAAGAGCTTGCAGAGGTCTTTCACAATGGGATCCCTATCATTGCGTCGCCTGTTCGTTAGAATCCCAACTCGAAAACCCGCTGCTTGAATGCTCTCTAGATACTCAATCACTCTGCAGTCCAAAGTCTTGGTTCCATGTCGGCACAGTGTGTTGTCCAAATCGAAGAGTAGAACTCGTTTGCCCGCAGAGAGAAGCCACGGCAGATCGAGGTCACGTACGGATCTAATGGCTTGTGTCGGACGCAATCTGCGCATCATCACGAATCAGATCTCCTATGGCCGCTGTTTCACGCAGGCGATCGATGACCTCAAGAAACTCATCTTCCATTCCAGAAGAGACGTAGATCTTGTACATAATCCGGCCATTGAAGATTTCGAAATCTCGACGAACAGCAGCCATGCCGTCGTAGGCGCTGATAATGGCATCAATGTAGTGGATTTCTTCCTCAGAAGTGGCTAGCCAGTATACGAGGGCGTCATTCACTGTGAGCCTCATTTTGCTGCTCATTCAATGCATCAATTGCCTTTCGAAGGGCGATTTCAGGCTCGAAGCCGTCTTTCCACGACTTAGCGATGGCGGATAGGATTTCGAATCCGGCCTTTGCTTCTGCGCTCAAACCCTCTGATCGAAGCGGTTCTCTGTTTCGAATCATCCGCGCATCGACGAATTTCCTAGCCTCAACCAGAGGCGGAAGAATGCCCTTGTGACTCGGCTTCTCACTTGCCTTGATGTCGTTCCACCGCCTCAAGATTGATGGGAGATCACTCGACGCGTCACTGAACACATGCGGATGCCTTCGGACGAGCTTCGCATTGAGGCCCTCGATCACATCGTTGATGGAGAATTCTCCTGCTTCGGAGGCAATCTGTGCATGAAGAACCACCTGCAAGAGCACATCTCCTAGCTCGTCGCAGATACCTGCCGGGACTCCCGCGTCAATGGCGGCAATCGCCTCGTAGGCTTCTTCCAGCATATAGGGGCGCAAAGACATGTGATCTTGAGCGCGATCCCACGGACATCCGTCCATGGGATCGCGCAATGTAGCTATTCGATCAATGAGATCGGTGAACTTGTCGCTATTCGTCATCCGCTGCAGATTCCGAACCCGCATCTGACGCCGTGTCATCACCAGGGGCTGCACTAGTATCGTCCGTGACTCCGGCTTCATCGCTAGCGGCCGCGTCGTCAGCCGGTTCTTCGATTGCAGGCAGAAGAACCGTTCCACCGGCTTCAATAATGAGGGCATTGACCTCACTTAGGCGATACTCGGGATCGTCCGCTTGCACAAGCTCAAGTTCCTCCAATGCCTTCTCTTCGCGATATTGGCTCAGATAGATTCGTGCCAAGCTAATGCGCGCATTGAGTCCAACTGGCGAAAGGGGCCGACCCGATCCAACCACGGCTCGGACTGCGACCAGTAGCTCTTCGTAGATTGAGATCTTGTCGAAATCAAGCTCAGCATATATGACGCCGCGCTGCAAGTATTCGATGGCCGTTTCTGGCTCGTTCCTCCAGCGATAAGCCTCGGCGATTCCCGTATAGGCTTCAATCAACGTAGGATCAAGATCTATAGCCTTAGAGAATTCCCTAATTGCCGCAGACCACTTGTATTGCGACCCGAGTGATTGCGCTAGGTGAAGAAGCGATGCCGTGTCTTCCGGCGTAATCTCAAGAATCCGCGTGGCAATGTCCTCTTTCTCACGATCGTCAAATGATCGGGAGTAGGCCGACTGCAGACTCTCTAAAGCTCCGTCAATATCTCCACGCTGCGCCTGGATTTCTGCAAGCCCAACATAGGCATCCACTCGATACGGTGACCGAATGTTCACGTGTCTGAACTCATCGTCAGCAGAATCGAGATCGCCAATGAGGAGATAAACCTGGCCCAATTGAATGTTGATATCGAGTGATCCACCGCTCTTCAACGCTGTCTCAAAGCGATCAATGGCCGTCGCTGAGTACTCGTCAATCAGCGCAGCTAGCTCTTCAATTCGAGCGTCGTCTTCAGCGGTTCTCTCTGCTTGCGCAAGCAACTCGTCTCGCTCTGCAACTGCATCGCTAAGTCGAGCATGAGCAACTTCGCCCTCAGCAATCCGCATTCTCACGTTTCCAGGATCGATCTCTGCAATCTTCAGCAGCGTCTCTTCCGTCTTGTCCAGATAGCCGACAGCCAGGTACGCAGTGACCAGCTTCGTAAGAATAGAGCTGTCATCGGGGCGAAGCGCGGTTGCCTGCTCAAATCGTTGCACAGCCTGCAATAGGGCTCCTTGTCGAAGCGCAAGATCACCTGAAGAAATATACGCCAACAGATATTCAGGAGAATCCTCAATGATTTCCTTGAACAGAGCTTCGGCATTCACGACATCACCGCGGTCAGCATACAACTCACCCAGAATGTATCGAGCTTCAGTGCTGTCCGGATCTAGCGTTAGCACGCGATTGACAAACGCATCATCGGCATCCACAGCCTCTTCGCTCAGTGCATTGAGATAGTGCTCCAATGCCTTTTGCTCATTCTGTTGCCCTTGAGCACGCAGGACCTCAATCTGGGCGAGATCCTCTTCAGTAGGCTCTTCCAAGTCTTCCAAAGGCGCTCGCTCACCCGCCAATTCAAGAGCGCGCTTCTCGTATGAGCGGCCAACGTAGTATTCCAAGTAAGGGTCAGTGATCTCGTCCTCAACCAAGAGGCGTTCGTATTCCACGATTGCTGCATCCAGATCCTCTTCCTGCATCAGATGCACATTCACAAGTCGATTGATAATCTCGACATCAGCCGCTTCGCGGGTTTCGAAATACCAGTTCGTGAAAACTTCATCTTCTTGCGCAGCAATATAGGCATCGCGCAGCTCGTCCTTGATGTCATCCACTGTGGGCGTCGACGCCGCTTCACGGTCCGTCAACTTGATGATGTGATAACCATACGATGAGAGAACCGGCTCGCTGATTGCGCCAATTCCTAGTGCAAACGCTGCCTCTTCAAACTCTGGGACCATCTGGCCACGTTCAAACCAGCTCAGATCTCCACCTTGGTCTTTGGTTCCCGTATCTGCTGAATGCTCGCTAGCTAGTGCTGCAAAATCGGCTCCGGCGAGAAGCTGCTGGTAGAGGTCCTGTGCGGCGACCTCGTCGGGAACGAGGATATGCGATGCGCGAATGCGTTCCGCTTTGTCATACTGCGAGATGTTGGCTTCCAGATACTCCGCCAGCTGATCGTCAGAAGGAACGATCACACCAACAATCTGCTCTCGCAGATAGCCATCCCGCAGCAGCCGTTCTGCTTCAGTTCGAACAGAAGCCTTAAACGAACTCAAAGTCCGTCCTTGTTGGAGCAGAACTGTCTCCAACTGGTCTTCTGTTAGAGAATTGGAGGAGAGGACTTCGTTGTACTGAGCGGCGTAGGCCTCATCAATTTCATCCTTGGAAACTCGGATTTTGAGTTCGTCAGCGGCTTCAGCGAGTAGCACCTCTTGAATCAGTCGCTGCAGGCTCTGCGCTCGGATATCGAGCACGAACAGGGCACCTTTCGCGCCAGCAACCAAATCGTTGGTCGGCTGCCCGATCTGCTCGTAGTACGAGATGTACTGGTTCATGAGAGTCTGAGCTGCTACAGCAGCAGATTCATTCAGTATGGGCGTTCCGTTGACGACTGCAATGTTCGCCTCAGTCGGATCCTCACCGCTCGATGACGGATCGAAGACACCCGCTTGGTTCAGTGAGACAAGGGCAACTCCGCCCACAAAGAACGAAATGACGACGACCCAGATAATTACCTTTTGATACCGTTTAAAGAAACCGGACATTGCAGTTGTCACTCCTTAATTCCTCATTGGCTTGCCGCGTGATGGTACAAACCCGCGGACGACCGTACAACTTCCTCTTCACAGCCTACAATTCCGCTGCCTGCTCGCTGATGACTTCGATCTCCACATCACTCCGCTCGCGCACCTCTTTGGCATTGGCGCCCGCAGTGGCACTTGGATCGGAATGGGATGGAACCCTCAGCATAGTCAGCTTCTGCTCCTCAACACTTCCATGGCTATTTCGCGTTCTCCGTGTAGTGTGTCTGCCGGATAACGTTCACCTTGATCTCACCTGGGTAGTTCATCTCTTCTTCAATGGCGCGTGCAATGTCGTATGCCAGTTTGGCAGAGACATCATCATTCGCACGCTCTGGATGAACCATCACGCGAACTTCGCGTCCAGCTTGGAGAGCGAACGCCTCCTGCACAGCAGGGAACGATCGGCAAAGCTCTTCAAGATCATGCAATCGCTGAATATAGCGTTCATACGTTTCCTGTCGCGCGCCGGGTCTGGCAGCAGACAACGTGTCCGCAGCCTGAATAATAACATCAATAACGCCCGTGGGCTCGACATCTTCATGGTGTGCGGCAATCGCCTGAATGACTTCTTTCGACTCGCCATATCGTCGCGCCAAGTCAGCACTGATGACGGCATGCGGACCATCGACTTCGTGATCCACGGCTTTGCCGATGTCATGCAACAAACCCGCCCGCTTGGCTGTGATAGCATCAATCCCCAACTCTTCAGCCAGTGTCTTGGCGATACCACTCACTTCAACAGAATGCGTCAGCTGATTCTGCCCGTAGCTGGTACGGTAGCGCAAGCGTCCAAGGAGCGTCGACAACTCTGGGTGAAGATCAATACCCAAATCGAAGGCAACCTTTCGCCCCTCTTCCTTGACCCGTTCCGCGAGTCGAGATTGAGCTCGCTGTACCTTTTCCTCAATCTGTGCTGGGTGAATACGTCCATCCTCAATCAAGCGATTAAGTGCCATCCGGGCGACTTCGCGACGAAGAGGATGGAAACACGACAACACCACCATCTCCGGCGTATCATCGACCAGCAATTCAACGCCAGTCAACGCCTCGAAGGTCTTGATATTACGTCCTTCGCGACCAATGATTCGTCCCTTGAATTCCTCAGAGGGCAGGGGAACCGAACTAACCGTGTTCTCTTCTACATACTCAGAAGCGTAGCGCTGAACGGCCGTAGCCAAGATGCGAGCTGCTCGTTGCTCAGCCTCATCCTTGGTTCGCCGCTCGACTTCTTCAATCTTGCGGGAGAAGAATCGCTGAGACTCGCTTTCGACAGTCTTCAGTAGCTGATCTTGCGCTTCTTTGCGCGTCCAACCAGCAACGCGTTCAAGCTGCGCCTTGCCCTCTTCCAACAGGCGAGTTCCCTCATCCTTGAGCTTGGCAAGCGTTTCTTCATCTTCTCTAAGGGAGTCTTCGATTTTTTCAAGATAAGCCGATTTCTGGCCCAGGCGATCTTCTCTTCGCAAGATCCGCTCTTCCGAGCGCGTAATCTCTTCTTCGCGCCGCTTGGCGCGTTCCTCCTGCTCTACTCGAAGCGCCTGAACCTCTTGCTGGCCTTCTAGGAGTGTCTGTTTCTTGATTTGCTCAGCTTCTTCCTGCGCGATGGCGAGGAGATCGCCCTCTTTCCGTTTGCGCGGAATGACACCCAGCATGAAACCTATCGCGATAGCCGCGAGAAGACTCATGCCAAAGCCTATATATAGAGTAGGATTCACGTCGTCACACCCCTTCGTTCCACTCGACTTTTTGCATTATACCCGCTTCCCACCCTCAACCTTGAGTGCTGCCGGTAGGAACAAAAGACTAAACAGAAGAGCAAAGCCAATTCCGAGCAACGCTGAAGCACCCAGCATTCTTAACCCCGGTGTCTGAGCCAGCAGTAGACTGGCAAATACAAGCATCGTCGTCAGAGAAGTAACAATCACCGAGATGGCTGTCGCTCCTACACCACGCTCGATGGAACCTTCAGGCCGGAGTTCCTTCTCTTCCATGGTTCGATGGATGATATGAATACCATTGTCCACTCCAATTCCAATCAGTAACGGCGAGATGGTGATACTAAGGAAGTTGAAATCCATGTCCATCAGCCGCATCCCACCGAGCATCCAGATATAACCCAACACCAGCGGAGCTGTCGCAAGGAGGGCTCGCATCCATCCGCGCAAGCTGCCCCACACGATAATAATGATCACAAGGATCGCAATTCCCGTAGACAGATAGAAGTCTCGCTTCATATACCCCTCCAGTTGCTGGACGACGAGGGGCATTCCGAAGTAGTCATCAGAGAATGAGGCCGCGAACTGATTGAAGCGATCCATGTTATCGCCATCGAAAATCTCACGACTCACTCGAGCTTGGATGACAAACCGACCGTCTGAAGTCAGTTGAAGTGAACGAAGTGCTTCTGGCTGAGTGAACAGCACATCACGCAGCAAATCCTCTACAGGAGGCAGATCCCGCACTTGATCCAGATTAGAGTCGAGGGCGGCCAAAGCCGCTCGCAAGGCTTCCAAATTGAGCGAAGCCCCGTCAACATCCAACCCTCCAACGAGCTCTTGGACGTCACGCAACTGACGTATGACTTCGCTCCCTTGAACACTCAAGCCCACTTCACCATTGGCAGAAGCTGCGAATTGAAGGAAGGAGAACTGAGCTAGGACCGTTCGGATATGTGCCAAAGTATCTGCCTGCCCGTCAAGACTGGCTCCAAGAATGTCCAGTTGCTGAATATAGGCAGCTATATCGAGGGAGCTCAGCATTTCTTGTTGCTCTGTAAGATTGACTGGCAAGAGATCCAAGGGGGACTCGACGCCCTCAACGATGGGCGGCAATCCAAATTCCGTCCACTGCAGATCGTAGTCCATCAGCGTTTCGACAATGGTACGGAGGTCTTCTCCCGACGAAGCATAGAAGGTAAAAACACTTCCGACGCCCGCGGCGTTGTTGGCGAAGTTTGCTTGCACAATCTCGGCCACTTCCTGTGACTCGACCCGAGGAATCAAGTCCGTACTCGAGAATTTGAAAGATGTACGAGCAGCTTGGAACGTAACAAAGAACGTAAGGATCAGGATAATGACGAAGAACGTACGCGCACGCCCTGTGATCAGCTGAAAGAATCCGGAGAGCCGCGGTGCAAGACTCACCATGCCTTCCTTTCTGCGGATCTTGAACAAGTAATGCGACAGTGTAATCAGTGCTGGCACCAGAAATAGCGTGGCGAGGAAGGCGACCATAACGCCAACACTCGTAATGGCACCCATTTCAAAAAGAGCGCGGGATCGTGCTGAGAGCAATCCCACGAACACAAGCGATGTCGTAACTGCGGCGTAAAGCGACGCCTTCCCTTTGCTAATAATCGCCGTATGTAGTGCACGATTCAGCGATCGTCCTTTGTTCCGCTCTTCGGCGTATCGCGAGATAATGTGAACCGCATAATCTATACCTAGTCCAAGAACAAGAGCGGGGAGGAACGTCGTCACTAGATTAAAACCATCGACCGCGAACTTTGCCCAGGCCATCGTAAGGACGACGCTGACTAGCAGTGGAATCACAGCAATGAGACTGTAGAAGAAGGATCCAAAGGCAAGAAGAAAGATAACGAATACGCCAATGGATGAGATAATCGTCGCTCGAAGCATATCCTGGTTGACTGCTGCCGTAGTCGCTGTGTTAAACGAATAAGTCCCTGTCTGCCGGACAAGCAGGCCAAGGTCCTCAATGCCAGATGCACCAATACTGGTCTCCACGATTTCAGTGATGGTTGTCGAGTACTCAACGCCCCGTTGTGAAGGGTGGCGAGGCTGCGCAACCATGAACAACATCATGTGATCGTCAGAGACAATGGGTTTGGGAACGCGGAACTCTGCTGTTGAATCAGGCATGAAAATTCTGCTTAGATCGTTGACAGCTCCGGTTACCGTCGGCAACCCGCCCAATCCACCCAGCGTTTGTAGGACACCCTCATTGAGCGAGATGATGAGACCTAGCTGGTCCTCAAGAGACTGACCACCCAGTGTGCTATTACCTAGAGAGAGATCACCTAACAGTAGGGCCTGATTGAATTGGACAGAGATGAGCTCGTAGAACTGATCAAGGCTGCCAATACTCGCGTACTCCGACCCCACCTTATCTTCAGTGAAAAGGCCGAACGCACCACCACCAATGGCACCACGCGCCAACTCAACACTGTTCTCGATGCGTTGGAGTTCCTCTTCTTTCAGACTGAAAAGCAGGACGTATTGATCGGGGATGCTCTCTGATATCTGCTGTGTGTAGACTACCTCAGTAAATTCTTCGTTCTCACTTAGGATAGCCGCCAGCGCCTCTGCCCCTTGGACAAGACGTGCACTACGTTCCTCGTACACGCTCTGCACATGGAGGTCATCCTCTTCATCGACAATCTGAGGGATCTCGCCAATGAGCTCCAAAAGAATGCCAACAGCATCTCCAGAGTACTTCTCGTTTTCGCGATACTCATCAATGATGGGGTCGTTCACTGGCATGAGATCCAAGAACGCCCCTCGGAAGGGGCTATCAAGGGAATAGTAGACGCCAAGACCCGTTATCAGCGCCCATATAATGAGGACCCACCAGGCGTGATACCGGCCCATGCGAAAGACGCCTTCAAGCAGCCGCTCGATCATTGATTTCATCGGCAAGAATGAAGCCTGCTCACGCTTCTTCCTCTTGCTCTTCTTCAGGGCTTGAGACTTTCACGTCATATCCAACCAGCTTGGCAGACAATCGAACATTCTGTCCACCCTTCCCAATGGCCAACGAAAGCTCATCGTTGGGCACGATAACCTTGGCAGACCGATTCTCTTCGTCCAATTCGACGGAGATCACGGATGCCGGCTCCAAGCCGTTCTTTAGAAGCTGTGCTGTATCTTCGCTCCAGCGGATGAGGTCGATTTTCTCACCCGACAATTCTCTGGTGACTACGCGTACACGTGCACCACCAGCACCAACGCAAGTACCAATTGGATCGACATTCCGATCGAGGGATTCGACAGCGACCTTACTGCGACGGCCCGCTTCCCGGGCAATTTGCCGAATGATCAGGATGCCTTCCTCAATCTCAGGCACTTCCAAACGGAGCAACTGCTCAACAAACTTTGGCGCAGCACGCGACAGAAGAATGCGCGGATCGCCCTGAGTCTCCTCGACGGAAACCAGGTAGCTACGCAAACGCTGTCCTGCATGATACCGCTCGCCAGGAATACGCTCAGACTCAGGAAGAATGGCTTCGGCTTCACCCAGATTGACCCAAACATCCTTGCCTTCGAATCGATGGATAGAGCCACTAATGATCTCGCCAACCCGATTCACATATAGGTTGTAGATGATCTCTCTCCGACGTTGAACAATCTCTTGTCGGATGGTCTCTTCTGCCTTCTTGGTCGCAATGCGCCCAAATTTGGCGAGTTCAATTCGATCACCATTGATCTGGATGTCCCCGGAATGGGTGTCGATTTCTACTTCGATCTCGTCTTGTTCGCCATGCTCTTCCTCATAGGCGACAGCAAGGCCTTTTCGAATGGCATCGTAGAGATCCTCTCTCGGGATCCCCTTCTCTTTGGCCATCTCTTCGAGTGCTTCGATAAACTCAATGTTCATCTTCGCTCCATCCCCAGACTCTCTCTCATCATCGCACGAGAGAAGTCATGATCTTTGCAACCAATCTGCGCTTCCAATACCCTTATAGAAAATAGTGTCGCCATCGATAGCGACACAACGTCTTTCCCATTCGACCGCGAGTTGCGTATTATACGTCGATTCCAAACATCTGACAAACTGCGAGAACTGGAGCAACTGATGATTGAATACCTAATTGAAGCAGAGTCTGAGCAGATTGGTCGACGAATTGATCAATTCCTCGCAGGCGCACACCCTGAGATCTCGCGGACTGAAATTCAACAGGAAATTCGGGCTGGCAACGTCATGATTTCCGGGAAGCCTGTTGAGCGTCCCTCTCATCGACTTCGTCTAGGAGACTGTGTCCAGTGGGAAATCCCCAACAAGCCGATCCTTACGCCAAATGCCATTCCATTGGATATTCTGTTCGAAGATCCATTCATGGTTGTCATCAACAAGGCCTCAGGAGTTGTCATACATCCCGGCGCAGGAACCATAGAAACAACGCTGGTTGAGGGGCTGTTGGTTGATCGCAAGCTGCCAGTCACCGACGATCCAGCCCGTCCTGGTGTTGTCCATCGGCTGGACATGGAAACTAGCGGCGTCATCGTCTTTGCCAAGACGCTAAACGCGCTTGAAGCCCTCAAAGAGCAATTTGCAGATCGCACCACCAAGAAGCACTACATCGCCGTCGTTGATGGCACCTTTGGCGAATCGGAAGGTCACGTTGATGCGCCTATTGGGCGAAACCCAGCCATGCCGCAACGTATGAGCATTCAGAGTGGCGGACGCCAAGCACAGACAGATTTTAGTGTGCTTTCAGATCTGGGAGGCACCAGCCTGCTGTGGGTACGTCCTCGCACAGGACGAACACACCAGATCCGAGTTCATCTTCGCTATACCGGCCATTCCGTAGTAGGTGACGAAAAATACGGCGGGTCAGATGCTGAACGACTTATGCTCCATGCGTGGCGACTGGTTATTCGTCATCCAATGCATGGCGAAGCAATGGAGTTCCGAGCGCCAGTTCCCGAGAGTTTCCCCGAATTCGATTACGACACGTTAGACTGAATGCGAATCGCTCCGCGCAAGTAGTCGGCAGTCGCAATGAAGGTCAGAGCAATAGCGATGTAAAGTATGACCATCCCTCCCTGCCATTGAGCAATCAGGAATGACAAGGCGATAAACGATACAAACGACGCCAGCTTGCCAACAATGCGAGCTGACTGCACAGCCTGTTTCCCGAAGCGCAACGCAAGCGCCCCTAGTCCCAATGCCACTTGTGGCGCCAGGAACAACACAAAAGGAAGAATCGGAAGCTCTTTCATCACAAGCAGTGAGCAGAACAAGGACACATAGAGCGCTTTGTCTGCGGCTGGATCGAGAACCTTCCCCCACGTGGTGATTTCGTTTCGCGACCGCGCGACCATGCCATCAACAACATCGCCAGCACAGGCAATGGCAAACAAGACGAGCGCCACCGTGCGATATCCCGTCAGAAGACAGTAAACGGTCGGAGCAATGAGCAGAGCTCGAGCAATTGTGATTTTGTTCGCCAAGGACATGAGACCATGATACTGCACGAACCCTCGACCTCAAACTGCACCGCGATTTCTCTGAATTGCTGCGCACAATGCATGTCTCAACTCGTGGATTCACCAGGATGCCGACGCTACCCTGAGAGCAGTCGCTGCCTCATCATTTCCTTAAATATGCTGTGACTGAGTGAAGAGCAACAAGCCCGTCGTGGATTCACTCAACACTGAACACCGAGCTATTCTGAGAGAAACGTGTTTCTCGAAGAACAGCCCCAGCCCGTGGATTCACCAAACACCGAAAACAGAGCTATTCAGAGAGGAACGCATTCCTCGAAGAACAGCCCCAGCCCGTGGACTTGCCAAATAGAGCTATTCCGAGAGAAGTCATTCCACAAGTTCTTCCGGAAAGTGCTTGATTTCTCGAAGAACAACGAGCCCGTCGTGGATTCACTGCAAGCGACGATATTCTGAGAGGAACGAGTTCCTGGAAGAACAGCGGGGGAGCCCCTCGTGGATTCGCCACGAGGGGCCCGCTATAATCCGCAACGTTAGGCAACTAAAGGGGGAACAGAACATGAAAAAACGCGTCGTCATCATGGGAGCCGCAGGGCGAGACTTCCACAATTTCAACACGTATTTCAGAGAAGATGACAGTTATGATGTGATCGCATTCACAGCCACACAGATTCCGGACATCGAAGGCAGGATGTATCCCCCTGAATTAGCGGGAAGCCTCTATCCAGCAGGAATCCCGATCTTTGCTGAAGACGAACTTGTCTCCATTATTCAAGAGAAGAACATCGATATCGTCGTGTTCGCCTACTCCGACGTATCGCATCAGTATGTGATGGAACGTTCAGCCATCGTCAATGCAGCAGGCGCCAACTTCATGTTGCTCGGACCACATTCAACCATGGTCAAGTCAACCAAACCCTTGATCTCAATCACTGCCGTCCGTACAGGCGCTGGCAAAAGCCAGACCACGCGGCGCGTGTCCGAAATCTTGAAGTCTCAGGGCAAGAAACTGGCTGTCATTCGCCACCCCATGCCTTACGGAGATCTCGTCAAGCAGGAAGTCCAGCGCTACGAGACATTTGAGGATCTCGATCTTCACGAGTGCACCATTGAAGAACGTGAAGAATACGAGCCACATATCGCCGCTGGCACGATTGTTTATGCTGGCGTTGACTATGAAAAGATTCTGCGTCAGGCCGAGCAAGAAGCCGACGTCGTCATCTGGGATGGCGGCAACAACGACTTCTCGTTCTACGAAGCCGACCTTTCCATCGTCGTCGTTGACCCACATCGCGCCGGTCATGAGCTGTTGTACTATCCCAGTGGTGTGAACGTACGAATGGCCGATGTCATCATCATCAACAAGGTGGACACAGCATCGCTGGAAGACATTCACTTCGTGCGCGAGAACGTGCATGGGATGAACCCGACAGCCACCATTATCGAAGCCGCGTCACCCATTCAGGTTGACGATCCATCCATCGTTCGTGGAAAGCGCGTTCTCGTCATTGAAGACGGCCCGACGCTCACGCATGGCGGCATGGAATACGGCGCAGGCGTCATTGCAGCCAATCGTTTGGGTGCGGCAACACTTGTCGATCCGCGACCCTATACCGTGGATTCGATCTCGGCGACATATCGCAAGTATCCCAAGATTGGGCGATTGCTACCGGCAATGGGGTATGGAGATCAGCAGATCAAGGATCTTCAGGAAACCGTCAACCGTGTTGAGTGCGACGCCATCGTCATCGGTACGCCGATTGACCTGAGCCGCCTGTTGACATTCCCAGTCCCCAGCACACGCGTTCGTTACGAACTGCAGGAAATCGGCTTGCCGAACCTGGAAACCGTAATGAAGAGACGCTTGGGAGACAAGCTGTAGACAGGATTTGGACTAGCAAACGAAGACCTCGCTTCATTCTTGGAGCGAGGTCTTTTTTTGTTGACAGAGGATAAACTAGGCTGCGTTTCGAACGGTAAACATCAGGCCGAGCAAGGCACCAAAAACACAGCCGATGAGCAGGCCGTAGAGAATGTCTTGGAAGAAGTAACCTGCCACCAAACCTACGGCAGCGCCCATGGGGATGAGCCGGATAAGGTGCTTCCAGCGGGAGTTAAGCAGTTTCATCGACATTCGACTGCTCACCTTCCTCACCAATGACCTTCAGGAATGCATTCACAACATCAGGATCGAAATGCGTCCCGGCGCTCCGCCTCAGCTCTTCGATCGCTTTGCGTTGAGCTTGGGCTTTGTGATAGGGACGAACAGATGTCATCGCATCATAGGCATCCACCACTGCGACGATTCGAGCACCAATCGGTATCTCCTCCCCAACTAAGCCTTGAGGGTAACCAGTGCCGTCAATGTGCTCGTGGTGTCCACGAACGATTTCAGCTGCGCCGCAAAGGAAATCTTTCTCCAGCAGAATCTCAGCGCCGTAATCAGTGTGCCGTTTCATTTCATTCCACTCGGCAGCCGTGAGTTCGTCCTCCTTCTTGAGGATCTCGGTAGGTAGTTTGACTTTGCCAACATCATGGAGACTGGCACCATATGAGATGTCTATCATTTGCTTGCCCGCCAGCCCAAGCCGCTCCCCAACCAGCACAGCCCAGCGCCCAATTCGATTGCAGTGACCCTGCATTGCCGCATCTTTCTCTTCCACTGAGCGAGCCATCGCGGCGATGTCTACTACACCGTCACACGCCAGATCAAATCCAGGAACGGATGAGAAGAGAAGCAGTTCCACAGCCTCATCTACGCGACAGTACACCTTCTCGAGCAATCCATTGTGGTAGATATAGTCTCCCTGCTTCAACACTTCAGGAGATTGCTCAACAACTTCATTCGAGGCGCTCTCAATCGATAGCGATCCACCTAGGATGTAGATGAATTCGAAGCCTGTCCATTCATTAGAAGCATATAGATAGAAGTGCCGGCCAGCCTCAATCGTTTGTCGAGAAACCTCAGCTGCCCCACTCATGGCAAGTAACTCCAGGCAGGTTGATTGCTTCGCAACACGATTCACGACCTCATCGTGGCGACAAATAGATAGCCCACGGCTCAATTCCCATCACACTCCTCTGGACACAAGCCAGTGCTTGCGAGCTTGTCGCTCACAAACAGCTTGATTGGAGCAAGAACTGTACGCGACTCTTCCTCACAAATACAACTCAGTTGTGTGAGATCATAGACAGTATGAATCAGCAGATCCGCGTTGATTGGCAACAGGAAGAAATCGCACGTATTCGATGAAGATCAGTCACAACTAGGCTGCGTTTCGAACGGCAAACATCAGGCCGAGCAAGGCACCGAAGACGCAGCCGATGAGCAAGCCATACAGAATGTCTTCGAAGAAGTAACCTGCGACCAGACCTACGACAGCACCCATGGGGATGAGGCGAATCACGTGTTTCCAGCGGGAACCAAGGAGTCTATTCAGCACATTCACTCGCGTCTTTATCGTCTACATTACCGACCACTTGCAGAAAAGCACGAACAACTCTTGGGTCAAACTGCGCCCCTGCGTGCTTCTCCAATTCGCCAAGCGCTTCCTCTTTGGCAAGAGCCTTCTTGTAGGGACGGGCAGAAACGATAGCATCGTAGGTATCCACTACACGAATGATGCGTGCCTCAATGGGGATGTCTCCCTTGGATAGCCCATCCGGGTAGCCACTTCCATCGTAGTCCTCGTGATGGGAAGTCACGATACGCGCAACAGGAGCCAAGAATTCTTGGTCAGCTAGCATCTCTCCACCATAGATCGTATGCCGACGCATCTCGATTTGTTCAACGTCAGTAAGGGGGCCGTTCTTGTTAAGAATCTTGTCTGGCACCTTCACCTTCCCGATATCGTGCAAGTAGGCTGCGTAGGAAAGATCTACCAACCGCTGTCCGGAAAGGCCCAAGCGTTCCCCCGTTGCGATAGCAAGACGTTCCAGTCGATTGCAGTGTCCTTCCGTAGAATCATCCTTCTCCTCGACTGAGCGCGCCAATGTAAGCTTTCCCTGGATCTCATCGCGAACAAGATGATAGCTCGGAGGAGAAGAAACCATGAGCAACTCGACGTCCGTGTTCACTCGAAAGAAGGCCCGTTCAGCCAACCCCTGGTGATGGAGATAGTCGCCGGGATTAAGATCGAGCTTCCGCTCCCCTGATTCCAACGTGACATTGCCAGTTAGTATGTAGATGAGCTCAAATCCAACCCAATCTTCAGCAGCGTCAAGGAAGAAGTGCTTCCCGGATGAAATCCAATGACGCGTGACCTCAAGCGAGCCATACTGCACGAGTTGCTCAAGCTTGGTGTCTCGCTTCCCGACGATGCTCGTTTCGGCTCCGCCCTGCACAACAGAGAGTTCCTCAATCTCGAAGCAACCGCCTGTCAGCAGATAGTAGAATGTCCAATGCTTCATGATGCCCCGTTTGTCGCGTGATAGTACCCAGACTGTACTCGATTCAGTTTGGGTTTCCAGATCCTTCCAGCTCGATTGTGCCTGAGCACGAACGAAAGTAGCCTCAGAATACCATCCACATCCAATCCTGCGCTTATGGCAAAGCAAAAGCGGCAGGACGATGCCTGCCGCCTACTACTAGCTAGCTATGTATTTGACTAGCTCCCGCCGCCAACGTGAATTGGCGAGAGCAGAATCATTGCCGGTTCTTCGAAAGCCTTCCCACGCAAGCCATATGCTTTGGCGTGTGCAGGAACCTTGCTAAGGGCCGTTGTGTACGAGCCTCCACCAACGTGGATCGGAGAGAGCGTGGCGGAAGCCGTGAATGATCCCCCACCGACGTGAATCGGGTCGGCAAGAACTGAGACCGTACCAGCAACCAGAAGAGCGAGAACTGCGATCAGGACGAATAATCGTTTCATTAGTGACCTCCCTGTATCGTACAACAACTCATACCGTCGAGTGCCTACATGATTCGATTGTGCCTCACCCGGGGAGAGTTCAGACATCTGCCTTGAACCGGTTTCCAAACGCATATCAAGAATGAGCGTAATGAACCCCTATTCAATGCTAGAGAGAAACCGGATAATCGATGGGCGGAGTATCTAGAGTTCTGTCAGTCCCCTGACAGCAAATCCTGCAAGGGCCGCAATAATGACAGCAATGCCGCTGACAATGAGCACAGTCGGCGTAGATACGTACATGAGGATACCGCCGATGAGCCCTAGAGAAATGGGTTGAAGACCATCGCACACTGCAAATTGGGCAGCGAAAACTCTGCCCTGTAGCTCATTGGGAACTCGAGATTGGAAGATGACGGATTCAAGCACGTTGATGACCGCCACAAAGACACCCACTACGGCAAGGACAACCAGTGCAAATGCTAAACTGGTGGACATCGCAAACAGCGTGAGAAGAACACCCGTAGCCAGAAGCCCCAAGAGTATCCACAAGCCCTGTCTACGGAACTTCTTGAGAAAGGCTGTCAGAAATCCTCCGAGAAGGACACCGACGGATATGGCTGCATTTAGCGCACCAAATCCTTCTGAGCCGGTCTGGAAAACATTCTTGGACATCAACGAAAACAACACGCCCATGGGCGCGAGCAAGAAGTTAATCAGCGCAAACAACAGAACGAGATACAACAAGCTCTTGCGACTGAAGAGGAATCTGAAGCCACTGGCTGTATCCTGAAGGATGATTCTCCAGTTCTCCACTTGTCCTGTCTTCGGGGAAGCGATCGATACCAACAGCAACGATGCCCCGGCGACTGCGAACGTGAAGGCATCCAACCACAATGTGGGCGCAACGCCAATGAATCCAACAAGGACGCCACCCAGTGAAAGTCCGACAATGCCGCAGAGCCCACGGCTAATTTGGTACATGGAATTCGCTTTGGTCAATTGCTCTTCAGGCACAAGATTGGGGATCGACGATTGAAGAGCTGGGCGATGAAAAGCCAAAGCGGTTGCACTCGCCGCCGCGAACAAATAGGCCTGCCAAACCTGAAGCATGTCTGTGAACAACAGATACGCTGCTGAAGCAAAGATTAGAGCATTGATTAAATCCGCCCAAAGCATCACCTTGCGGCGGTCCATACGATCCACATAGGCCCCGGCAATCGGACCAAGAATCAGGCTAGGCAACGCGGCTGCAATACCCATCATCGCTGTAGCCGCTGGCGAGTTTGTTTTATCTAGAACCCACCAGATCCATGCAATGTAGGACACACGCGACCCGAACATGGAGATACTTTGTCCGGCCCACGTAATCAGAAAATCACGATTTCGCCACAGCGACTTGCTTTGCGTCATCATCGATAAGCCATAGTATATTACAGTCTGATACGTATTCAAACCCATTCTCCGCGAATGTGCTGCTCCATCGGAGCACCTCACACATCAAGCTAGACGTCGCACGCAACACCTGCTCGAAAAGGTGATCAGTTGCCCGTTGTGTCGTCGTAGTACGGTCGTTACAATTCGCGCGAGACACTAGAGACTATCAAGATTTCCCTACCATAGAGGAGGACTAAGGAATGTCCGGAAGAGTGCAACACATGAAATCGATCGACGGGAATACAGCCGCAGCCCACGTCGCGTACGCATTCAGCGATGTCGCCGCCATATACCCGATCACCCCAAGCTCATCCATGGGTGAAGTTGCCGATGTTTGGGCGGCGCACGGGATGAAGAACCTGTTCGGCCAACCGCTACAGGTTACAGAAATGCAGTCAGAAGCCGGTGCTGCCGGTGCAGTCCACGGTTCGCTAGCAGCTGGCGCCCTAACAACGACGTTCACTGCGTCACAGGGTCTGTTGCTGATGATCCCCAATATGTACAAGATCGCTGGCGAATTGCTCCCCGCCGTGTTCCATGTTTCGGCTCGTGCACTCGCTTCGCATGCCTTGTCCATTTACGGCGATCACTCCGACGTCATGGCCACACGCCAGACAGGTTTCGCGCTGCTGGCTTCTGCTTCCGTACAGGAAGCCGTTGACCTGGGCATGGTCGCCCACGTCGCCGCACTGAAGTCCAAAGTTCCGTTTATCCATTTCTTCGACGGATTCCGAACCTCTCACGAAGTCGCCAAAGTCGATCTTGTCCCGCACGAAGCGATGAAAGACATCATGCCGTGGGATGCAGTCGCCAATTTCCGCAAGAGGGCCATGAATCCTGAGCATCCGCATCTTCGCGGCACTGCTCAGACCCCCGATGTCTACTTCCAGGCACGCGAAGCTGGCAACAAGTACTACCTAGCCACACCAGGCATCGTCGCTGATGCCATGAAACAGGTATCCGACCTGACAGGCCGTAGCTACAACCTGTTTGACTACGTCGGTGCTCCTGATGCCGAAAACGTCATCGTCTCCATGGGCTCGTCGTGCGACGTTATCGAAGAAACCGTGAACTACTTGAATGCAGGCGGCGCAAAGGTCGGATTGCTGAAAGTCCGCTTGTATCGCCCTTGGTCCACCGAGCATTTCCTCAAGGCGATGCCCGAGAGCGTCAAGAAAGTTGCCGTCCTCGACCGCACCAAAGAGCCGGGTTCCCAAGGCGAACCGCTGTATCTTGACGTCCTCGCTGTTGCCGCCGGCTGCCCAAATGCCCCGACCGTCGTCGGCGGCCGCTACGGTCTTGGATCGAAAGACTTCACGCCATCCATGGTTCAGTCGGTATTCGACAACCTTAAGCTGGATGAGCCAAAGAATGGATTCACTGTTGGTATCGTCGACGATGTAACCAACACATCGCTCCCCATGCCCGCAGCCATCGATGCCGCACCCGAAGGCACTGTGCAGTGCATGTTCTGGGGTCTTGGATCCGACGGAACCGTCGGCGCCAACAAGAACGCCATCAAGATCATTGGTGACAACACCGACATGTATGCCCAGGGCTACTTCGCCTACGACGCCAAGAAGTCGGGCGGCATCACGGTCAGCCATCTACGCTTTGGCACTAAGCCGATTCAGTCCTCGTATCTCGTGCAAAGCGCGGATTACGTTGCCTGTCACAATCCGGCTTATGTCGACAAGTACGACCTGCTTGCAGGCATCAAAGAAGGCGGCACATTCGTACTGAACTGTGCCTGGGACATGGACGGCTTGAACGCACACCTGCCCGGCTCGCTCAAACGCACGATTGCCGAGAAGAAGCTCAAGTTCTACACGATCGATGCTGTCAAACTGGCAGGCGAAGTCGGCCTCGGTGGACGCATTAACATGATCATGCAGACGCTGTTCTTCAAGCTGTCTGAAGTATTGCCGATTGATCAGGCCGTCACCTACTTGAAAGACGCCATCAAGAAAGCCTATGGCAAGAAGGGCGACAAGATCGTCCAAATGAACAACGACGGTGTCGACCACGCACTGAATGCTGCCGTCGAAATCGCCGTACCTGCCGACTGGGCAACCGCTACAGGCGGACCTGCTCTTCCCGATCAGCCCAAATGGGTGCTCGACGTCATGCGGCCGATACTTCTTCAGGACGGCGATAAGCTGCCCGTCAGCGCATTCGATGCCGACCTCGACGGCTCGTACAACTGGACGGGTCCAGACGGCTCATTCCCTGTAGGCACCACGCAGTATGAAAAGCGTGGAGTAGCCATCAACATCCCAGAATGGGTGGCCGAGAACTGCATCCAGTGCAACCAATGCGCCTTCGTGTGCCCGCATGCGACCATTCGCCCCTTCCTCGTTACTGACGAAGAGAAGGCAGCAGCACCTGAAGGCTTTGAGACCATCCCCGCGATGGGCCCGGGTCTTGAAGGATATGGCTTCCGTATCGCCATCGATCCTCTCGACTGTCAAGGTTGCAGCAACTGTGCAGATATCTGCCCGGGCAAGAAGGGTGAAAAAGCTCTCGTCATGAAGCCGATTGACACCCAGTTGCCCGAACAGCCACGTTATAACTACGCACTGACACTGCCCGTTCGCGATGACCTCATGAACTGGAAGACCGTCAAGGGCGTTCAGTTCCGACTGCCGTTGTTCGAGTACTCTGGC
>Ga0233431_1003062_pt1 | contig 21150 bp, 18 predicted proteins | sample SI_118_April2016_FD_179867 | JGI IMG/M metagenome (GOLD analysis project Ga0233431, IMG submission 179867) | Seawater microbial communities from Saanich Inlet, British Columbia, Canada - SI_118_April2016_200_MG | ecosystem: Environmental > Aquatic > Marine > Inlet | place: Canada: British... | reverse complement strand
TGGACGACCGTGCGGCAATAGTGATCGCTCTCGGCGCAACGGCGCTTCTGAAAGCGGAAAATAAATCACCGGCAAACGATGTCTATATCATAATGACCACACAGGAGGAGATCGGTGCTGTCGGGGCGTCATACAGCGCGGGAAAACTCCCCGGAGATGTCACTCTCGCGGTCGATGTCGGCCCTGCGGCAAAAGAGTATAAGACCGTGTTGTCCGCGGATCCGATAATCACATACGGCGATGCCTCCGGCGTATACAGCAAACAGGTATCCGACAGGCTGCTCATGCTTGCGGAGGATATGGGTATGGAGCCGCAGACGGCTGTGTGGGAGAGTTACGGTTCGGACGCGTCCATAACAAAAAAATATGGCCATACTGCGCGTTCGGGATTGCTCTGTATCCCGACCGAGAACACTCACGGTTACGAGATAATTTCCCGCGAGGGTTTACTTTCGTGCGCCAGACTGCTTGCATCGTATCTCGAATCGCCGGTATGAATTTTGATGGGTAAATGATTAGCTTACGACGCGATCCCGTCTTTGGTTAACAGGTCAGAATGGGATTCGTAAAGCATATCCGTAAACTCGACCGATTGCATCTGCAAATTTAATAATCTTCTTATTATCATTGATAGTATACGGTATAAAATATCTGATCTGTTTATGCCGTAAGCAAAGCGGGAATAATGCGGCAGGATTATATTTATTTTGATCACATGTTTAATTTTTTCCGTAAGGACAGTATATTACAATGCAAAATAATATTTTACTTAATGAAAGAATTAAAGAACTTAATTGTCTGTTTGGTATTTCAAAACTTATAGATAATGATGATTCGCTTATGAATATTTTTAGCGAAAGTGTTGAAATAATTAAAGATGCCTGGCAATATCCTGAAATTACATGTGTAAAAATCTCTGTCAACAATGAAGAATATAGATCAACTAATTATAGAAAGACCAACTGGAAGCAAGCGAGCAATATTAATGTGCATAATGAGCCTGTCGGCTTTCTGGAAGTGTGTTACTTAAAGGAAATGCCTATCTGTTTTGAAGGCCCTTTCCTAAAAGAGGAACGAAATCTTATTGATGCTATTGCAGAACGTTTTGGAAAAGTAATTGAGCGTAATAGAGCCGTATCTGAACTCAAGTCTCTCCATGGTGAATTAGAAAGTAAAGCAAAAAACCTTCAGGAACTTAACATAGCACTCGAAGTATTATTAAAACATCAGAATCAGAAACTAATCGAATCAGAAAAAAATATATTAGCCAGTTTAAAAATTCTTGCAATCCCTTATCTTGAAAAGATTAAAATGAGAACATCAGAAGAAGATATTATTAACTATGTAAATATTATTAAAAAAAATATAACTGAAATAACAAATCCTTTTGTTAGTCAATTAACCAAAAATGAAATAACAAATCTGTCTCCCTCTGAAATCCAAACCGCTAATTTGATACGGGAAAATAAGACGACCAAGGATATTGCGGAAATTCTAAATCTCTCTGAAAACACAGTTTACTCATATCGCAAAAGCATAAGAAAAAAACTCAGCCTGCATAACAAAAAGATTAATCTTGCTACGTATCTAAAAAATATTCCACAATAATCCCTCCCCACCCCCACTTCATTATGGGTATTTAATACCCCAATAGACCCCCATTTATTTACAAAGTATTTTTTTACAATATGTGTATAATGTTATATATGCACTATGATTGAATTACCATGAAAACGAAATGTACCCTGCATTATTTAATATTATCACTTTTCTTATATTAAATTTATCGTAAAAGGAGACATGAATATGAATATTTTTTCGCTGCACAAAAACATGGTCGTTCACCACTGGTCGTCAGACAAAGTATTAGCATATTATATTTCCATGAGCATGCTTACAGGAATAATATTTGGTACTGTTGCCGGTTTAATATTCAATAATATTATTGTTGGACTTTCAATAGGAGCTTTTGCAGGTCTCTTTATCGGTATCGTATATGGAATTCTTAAATCGGATGTTGATTAACACACACTTTTTAGAGCGTGTATTGAATTGAGAGTATATAATCAATTCTATCGCGACTAAAGTTTTACAAAAGATTGTTTGCACGCCCGATATCTTTAATCGTAGTTTATCTTTTTGAGACTACCGTATACCCGGACAGCTCAACATACTCTTTTTTAATATTCAACGCTATTTAACCATCTGTTCATCTTATTCTGTGGATTGGCATTCAATTATGCAACAAAAAAAGACGCCCTGCGAAGAGCGTCTTTTCATTTGTAAGTTTAATCGGGTATTCTTTACGCAACCATCTGAATGACATCTGTCGAAACGGAAAGAAGGGCACTGTAAGCGATGAAGAAGTAAAACAATACTCCTGCAAGTACTCCGAGTCCTTTTAACATTGTCGATCTCCTCTCTTTTTAAATTGAACTAAATTGCTTTCTTAATTACTATGACGATACTACATTCAAATTAATTTCATTTTATTATGTTTTTACTATGTGTTCTTATTTATAACAACACCGGATATGCAGAAAGGTTACACGGAATGTATATTTTACCGGCCGAAAGCAATATTATCCTTGCATCCGCAAATGCCCGGATGTAGTATTAGACTATATAAATAAGTCATGTGAACTGTATCTTTGGATATTTAATATGGGGATTATATAAAATGGAACGCCGATCTTTTCTAAAAACGGGAAGCCTCGCATCTCTCGGATCTCTCGCTGCTTCATTGCCGCCTGCACTTTTGAACGCACAAAATACTCTCTCAAACAGCGGATTGGTCGATACTCCGGAACAGCGCTATTACTATCTCAAACGGCTGCTGAATTCTCTCTGCACCGAAATCGGCCCGAGGCCTGCCGGTTCCGATGGATTCAACCGCGGTATCAGACTGATCGCGACTGAAATGGAACGATCGTTGCCGGAAGTATTTCTTGACGAGTTCAAGATCGAACATTGGGAACTTGCCGATGATCCGTTCCTCACTGTTGCAGGAACTCCCGTCGAGGTGTTTCCACATCACGGTTCCTCTGGTACACCTAAGGCTGGCGCACGGGGCATACTGAAAAAAAATGACAGCGGTCCTCCCTACAGCATTGTAGATCCCGCAACCGGCAAAAAACTTGCCGAAATAAGCATAAGCAGCTATGGGCCGGCAATTCCGGCAAATGCCTACCGTGACGGAAAAATGGCGCAAGTACCGATGTTCGGTGTCGGGAAATACGACCGTCCCCTGCTCGACAGGGCCGTCCGGGATAATTCTCCGGTCGCCGCACATTCAAATGTAAAAATCACTCAAAATGTACCCTCCTGGAACGCTGTCGGAACTCTTCCCGGGAAATCCGAAAAGGAAATTGTCGTTTTTGCCCATGCGGACACTGTCTACAGCAGTCCCGGCGCCAACGACAACACCGCTTCGGTCATTGTCATGCTGATGATGGCCCATGAACTTTCGAAAGCGGACCACGATTACACGCTGACATTCGTTGCAACGGGCAGCGAAGAATACGGATTTCAGGGTGCTTACGCTTACGCGAAACGCCGGATCGAAGACGGCACAATAAAGAATATTAAATATATCATCCAGTTCGATTCTCTGACCTACGGCCCAGACCTTCTGCTCACTTCCGAAGACAAAGAACTCCGCGATATTGTGGATTCCATTAACGGCACGCTCGAGATAAACGGCAAACCGCGCCACATCAACAATTCGGAATGGACAATGGATTCTTTGCCGTTCAAATCATCGGGTGTGCGCGCTATATACATTAACAGCAGAGGATACGACGGCATTACACTTCCGGTCTATCACAGGGCCGAGGATAGTGCAGAAACTGTCGGATTCGACTGTGTTGACAACAGTTTCAGAATCTTTACCGAATTTGTCAGACGTTTGGATGCGATGTAAGATTATTGCAGTACGGCTCGTACATTCGCAAAATGCTTTCAAAATTTAACTTACTGCCGCAAAATTTAAAGGCAGACGTTTTGACGTACCCCGCAGCGGCCTTCATTGAATTTCAGATCATACCGCCCTGCATACTTACACATTTCCTGTCAAAACCTCTTGATTCGGTTATGCAAATATCTTATTTTTAACGTGGCGGCACTGTGATTCTAAGTTCCTGACACTTGATATTGCCGTGAGATTTACAGCACGGAAAATATGAATTTGATATGACTGCCAGTCATATCAACCTGATAAAAAAAAGGAAAAATATGCCATTACAATTTTCGGATAAATGTGTCCTCATAACCGGCTCATCAAAAGGGATCGGACGTGCAGCCGCAATGATGTTTGCGGAACAAGGCGCACGTGTCGCGGTCCATTATAATCGTGACAGAAATAGCGCGGAGAAAACGCTCAAAGACCTCACCGGTTCAGACCATATTATCGTGCGGGAAGATCTCGCCGAAACAGATGCACCGCAGCATCTGGTTGAGAAAACAATAAAAGAGTTCGGCAGAATAGATGTATTGGTCAATAATGCGGGTATTTATGAAGAGCACCCGATAGCCGATACTGATTATGATGAATGGCAGGATGTATGGCAGCGGACTTTGGCAATAAATTTAGAAGGTCCCGCGAACATCTTATTTTGCGCTGTCAAACATATGGTGAAAAGCGGCGGAGGAAAGATTATTAATATCTCATCCCGCGGTGCGTTCCGCGGCGAACCCGACGCTCCCGCATACGGCGCAAGCAAAGCCGGATTAAATGCAATGAGCCAGTCGATGGCAAAAGCTCTCGCTCCTCACAATATTTTCGTATATGCCGTTGCGCCGGGATTTGTCGAAACTGAAATGACCGCGTTTCTCCTTGACGCCCCCGAAGGCGACGAAATTAGAAATCAAAGCCCGCTCGGACGTGTTGCAAAACCGGAAGAAGTCGCAAAAACAGTTGTGTTTCTTGCCTCGGAAGGATCGGATTTTCTTACCGGCGGAATAATTGACGTGAACGGCGCATCATATTTACGGTCATAATATAATCTGATACATGCGCGCTCTATTAACCTTATAGGCAAAAAGCAGGATTTCACAAAGACTTCCGTCCTATACATAGGCTCTACGTCATGAATGTTCATCATCCTGCCTCCAGCTGTCAGAGTGATATGTATAACTTTCTGAAACTTCTCACGCACAAGATCCCGCAGTTGAGGCACACGAATATGGCATGCAGATTAATATCAGCATTTACTGCAATATGCCAATCTTAAAAAAACTCATAAATAACGGCCCCAGATTAAAACATCGGAAATGACATTAAAAAAACAGTTGCTTTTACCTGAAATTTCGCCGTAATTTTTAACAGAGAGATCGGCGTATTTTTATGGGCCACTATTATTTCAAAACCCAATTCAGATGATATGTATTATCTCCATCCAAACGGTATTTTAATAGAGCGAGTGAAAAATGACGCAGAATGGACAGAGCTCAATTAACAAGTCAAACATGGCTTTTTCACAAAATGTTTTCGATAACATTTCCGAGACGATCATTATTGTTAATTCCGATGGCGTTATTGTGAAATGCAATAAAACCGTCCGGACAATGTTCGGATATACCTCAGAAGAGTTGACCGGAAATAAAATCGAAAAAATCGTTAACATTTCCAATAAGAAAATGCACAGAAAAAACTGCGAACACTTTTTTGAAAAATCCAGAAAACGTCAAATGGGTGCTGGCCTTAATATTTCAGCACGCCGTAAGGACGGCAGCATCATTCCTGTGGAGGTTGGATTAAGTTCGTTCGTTTCGGATGGCGAGAAATTTGTTGTCGCAATAATAAGCGATGTATCAGAAAGAAAAAAAATTGAAGCGGAGCTGAATGAGAACAGAAAGAAATACGAGGCCGTTTTTGATAAGGCCAACGATTATTTTGTGCTTCTCGATAAAAACGGTGTCGTCATTGATGTAAATCAGAGAGCTGTTATAGAAATTGGATATTCGCGGGATGAAATTGTCGGCTCCAATCTTCTGAAACTTCCGTTTTTGATGAAGCGTGAAATCCCCAAACTTTTAATGCATTTCAAAAACCGGCTGATGGGGAAAAAAGTCGGAACGTATGAGCTTCATTTTGTAAAAAGGAACGGCAAAATTCTACTTGGCGAAATTAATGCGTCAATGATCGAATTCGAGGACGGGTCCAAAGCGGATCTCGTCGTTATCAGGGACATTACGGAACGCCGAAAACTCGCAGATGAAATCCGTCAATCCCGTGATTATTTTATCAATCTTGTGAACAGCACCCTTGATATGATCATTGCGGTGGATGTTAGCAGAAAAATCGTGCTATTTAATAAAGCGGCAGAGAATGCTTTCGGCTATACGGAACAAGAAGTTCTCGGAAAGCATATAAACATTCTGTATGCAAATAATGCCCAGGGATTATTGATACATAATAAGTTAATAAAATCGGACGGATTTTCCGGCGAGATTATTAATATGAGGAAGAACAAGGAAATATTCACCTCCTACATTTCCTCGAACACCCTGTATGACGAGAATAATAATATTATCGGATTTCTCGGCGTATCCCGCGACGTTACCGAAAGTAAAATGGCAGAGGAACGTCTTCGCAAAAGCGAGGAGCGTCAACGTTCGATTTTGGAAAGCAGCTCTGATTTGATAATGAGAGTTGACCATATGGGGACAATAAAATATATCAATTTTGTTTATTCGGGATTAAAAAAAGAAGAAGTCATCGGAAAAACCATATATGATTTTCTCTCTCTCGAATATCATGCGGTAATTAAGAAATCATTGAATAAAGTATTTGTTACCGGGGAAAACAATAGTGTCGAGAGCCGTGGTATGGGGCCCGATAATTCCTTGCGATGGTTTAACATAAATATAGGACCGATAAAAGCCGGCCATAAAGTAGTATCCGCGACACTCATCGCCATTGATATAACCGAACAAAAATTGTCTGAGGAAAAACTCAAGGAAATTGAAAAACGTTGGAATTTCGCGCTTGAGGGAACAAATAACGGCGTATGGGACTGGAACATTCAGACCAATGATGTGTTTTTCTCTGTACAATGGAAAGCGATACTGGGATTTGAGGATCATGAACTTTCCGGCAGCCGCGAGGAATGGGACAAACTGGTTTACCCCGAAGATAAAGAACAGGTTGACAAAGATATTCTGGATCATGTTAATGGCATTACTCCCATTTACGAAAACGAACATCGAGTGCTCACCAAAGACGGATCATACAAATGGGTTCATGGCCGCGGAAAAATTATGGAGTGGACACCGGACGGAAAGCCGTTACGAATGGTCGGAACCCATACCGATATTACCGGGCGTAAAAATGACGAACATGAACGGGAGGAATTACTCTTTGATTTCGGAGAACGCGTTAAAGAGCTCAACTGTTTGTACGGTCTTTCTAAAATCGCCAGCCAGCCGAATCTGTCACTGGGGGATATGCTTGAAAATGTTGCATATTTACTGCCGTTGACTTGGCAATATCCGGAGATTACATGCGCGAGAGTCCTCGTTCATAATACCGAAAAGAAAACCGAGAACTATACGGAAACGGAATGGAAACTATCAGCCGATATTAAGATACATAATAACAAAATCGGTGAGGTTGTTATTTTCTATACAGAGGAACGGCCGTCTTTATATGAGGGACCGTTTCTCGAGGAAGAGCGGCACCTTCTTGATACCGTTGCCGAACAAGTTGGTAAAATTGTTGATCATTCCCAGCATGAAAAGGAACGCAGAAAACTTATCAACAGCCTTACGGATAAGACATCCGAGCTGAATACCATACTTGACAGTGTTGGTGACGCCATTATAACGACCGATGAAAAATATTTGATTACATCAGTAAACCGAGCTTTCTGCGACATGTTCGGCTGCGAATCTCATACATATATCGGTAAATCCTGCGAGGACCTTTTTAAATGCGACGGCGAACCGGAAACAGAAACCTGCGAGGATCACTGCGGTCTCCAAAGCACACTGGATCAGATGGAGGCAAGTTCAAACAGAATGACTGTTACAACGGATGAAGGAAAAAGTATTGTCATCCAATCCGTAACCTCTCCGTTGATAAATTCAGAGGGAAACGTCGTCGGTGCTGTCAAATCGATGCGTGACATTTCCAGAGAAGCCGAGGTGGAGCGGATGAAAAATGAATTCGTTGCCACTGTTTCGCATGAGCTACGCACACCGCTGACCTCGATTAAGGGATATATTGATCTATTCCTGGACGGCGACACGGGAGAGATAAACGAAATCCAGGAGGAATTTTTGGACATTGTCTCAAAAAATACCGACCGTCTGACAGCGCTTATCAATGATCTTCTTGACATAGAAAAAATCGATGCCGGTAATATTTCATTCGACAAAAAAAATATCGATTTGGGAAAACTTGTCAACCTTGCATACAGAACGATGGAGCCTCTCGCAAACGAAAAGAATCTCGAATATATTATTTCGGTTGCGGACAATGTTCACATAAATGCCGATCAGGACAGGATAATGCAGGTGCTGACCAATCTCTTGTCCAATGCGTTGAAATTCACTCAGAAGGGATCGGTTTCGATACGCCTGAAAAAAGATAATGGCAAAGCAAAATTAATCGTTCAAGACACGGGCATCGGTGTGAGCAAAGCAGATCAGAAAAAAATGTTTACGAAATTTTTCAGAGCGAAAGAGGCATACAAAAAAAGCATCGGCGGAACAGGCTTGGGGCTTTCAATAGTGAAATCCATTGTTGAGCTTCATGATGGGAATGTCACACTTGAGAGCGTGCTGCATAAGGGCTCTGTTATGAGGGTTGATTTTCCGCTTGCAAAAAGGGCGAAGAAGAAGTAGCTTTTGACTGAACATAGTATGATTAAATCTATCCGAGAGGAAATATGGCGAAAAAAATAGTTTTAGCGGAAGATGAATCCCATATCGCGCGGCTCATAACGTTCAAACTTGAACGTGAGGGATACGAGATCCATTGGGCGGCTGACGGCGGAAGTGCGCTTGAGAAAGTAAAAGAGGTCATCCCCGATCTTGTTCTTCTCGATATCATGATGCCGGTTATGGATGGATATGAGGTTCTGAAAAATATTAAGAGAGATGACAGCCTCAAAGACATTCCGGTTATTATGCTGACCGCGAAAAGTCAGGAACAGGATATCATCAAAGGGTTCGATCTTGGTTCGGAAGATTATATTGTAAAACCGTTCAAGCCGGCAGAGCTAGCCGCGAGGATTAAAAAAATACTCCGGGATTGAGATGTCTTCAACGAATTTATGTGAAAGAAGAGATTGGAAACATTGATCAGGTTTGCTGCTTCACACCCTTTCGTTCCATTTTGCCCCATGATTTTTTCCCCCGAAAGTAATCAACGATTCCCATAAACCGCCACCATGTGTTGATTTGACGGTACCAGAAATTCTCCAGGATTGAATACCAGAAGAGTATGAAAATGTGAGAGTATTTCGGATATTTGCGGAATGTAAGCTCCTCAAGCACAAGCGAGCCGACCGAGAGCACCATCCCAAGCATTATCGCCGCACTCAAAAACAATATGGCGAACTTATAATTCACAATCCCCAGCATAAGCGATGAAAAGAACACAATGTATCCCGTAAATTCGATGATCGGTCCGAGCATCTCAAAAACGAAAAAAAACGGCATCGCAAGCAAACCGATTATTCCATAACGCGGATTGAAAAGCATCACACGATGGGCGACAAGACTTTCCATCAATCCCCGCTGCCAGCGGTTCCGCTGACGGCCCAGAGTTTTTAAATCCTCGGGAACTTCTGTCCAGCATACCGGTTCGGGCACAAAGGTGATACGGTACGGTTTTTTATTTTCACGCATTACCCGGTGCATCCGGACGATAAGCTCCATATCCTCGCCGACTGTTTCCTGAAGATATCCGCCGCACTGAATCACAGCGGATTTGAGAAATACACCGAATGCTCCCGAAATGATGATGAGCCCGTCCAGCATGTCCCATCCCACTCTCCCGAACAGAAACGAGCGAAGATATTCGACAATCTGATAATTGGGAAGCGCCTTCGGGGAAAGATCGATATCTATAACCTCGCCCGCTTTGACCGTACAGCCGTTCACCACACGCACGATGCCTCCGACCGCCACTGTTTTCGGATCATTGAGAAACGGCCTGACCAGTTTGGTCAGGACGTCCGCCTCAAGGATGGAATCGGAATCAATTGCGCTGACAAGCGGGAACTGGGCAACATTTATTCCTGCATTCAGGGCGTCCGCTTTCCCGCCATTTTCTTTATCAACGACAATAAGATGAGGAAAATCCGGCGACCTGTATACTCCCCTAACCTCACCGCTGGGAAGCTGATTTATGACCGGACGGAAAGAGCGTTTGAGACAGTAGGTTTCGATGAGAACACCGAGTGTATTGTCGGAGGAACCGTCATTGACAACGACAATTTCAAATTCAGGATATCTCAGCTGCAAAAGAGATTTGACATTATCGCACACGGTCAATTCCTCATTGTATGCCGGAACAATGACAGAAATCGGTTTATAGAATGAGGAATGAAATAGGCGTTTATACTGGGCGCTGAATAGCTTTTCTTTCATGTGTTTCCTGAGTGCGACAAACGACAGCAGGGTCAGAAGGATGTACATGCCGTTCAGCGACAGGAAATAAAACAGCACAAAATAGTTGAAAAGTAAAACGCCCGATGATATATATTCAGCCATTATTAGTCCGATTCGGTTTCATACACTACAAATTGGAGTATTTTTTTCAATTCTTCATCATCATTTCCGGCAAGAATATCCTCAAGCGCATCAATCCCCTCCTGACCGAAATCCCAAAGCACCTGGGCGCCATATAGCCTGACCCAGAACTCGGTATCCTCGATAATGATATTCTTAATTGCGGGAATGATAGATGGCGAGGCAATTTCTCCCAGCGCTTTTATCGCCTGACTCCGCACAACCCAGTCCTCGGAAAAGAGTTTCGACTGGAGATACGGTATAAAATCAGGATCACCGAATGCCGCAACCGCTTTTATAATTCCAACAGTAAGTTCTTTATTATCTGTCCCGTATGCAATCTTTTTTATGACCGGTATACTTTCCAAAACGTTATTTGCGGCAACAACATTCATAATAAGTGTTTTTGCAGAAATTATAACCTCATCGTCATCGAGCAGGCTGACAAGCACAGAATTAATTTTCACTCCATAGCCTGAGATAATCTCCGAAATTCTGGAAAAACTGAGATCGGCATTGTTGAGGACATCTTTTATGATTTTGCGGGTATCTTTTGTTAGGCCAAGCTGATAAAGCGAGTCAAAAGCGCTTATCGAAACGATGGGATTGATATCGTAGACAAGTTCCTTCAGCTTTCCCTCTGCCGGTTTGTATTTCATTAACCCCAGAAAATGAGCGCTATAAGCCTTAACGACCACGTTTTTGGTATTGAGCGCTTTCATCAAGTGGACGAAATATTTTGTCTCCCAGAGCAGCTGAATAATTCTTTCATTATCTTTTCCCTCGAGATTAACAAGGAAATCTTCAATAAATTCGCCGAACACCATCCAGTCGCGATGTTGAATCTCGAATTGGCTCAAATCATTCATGTCACGTGTTCCGGCAATATCTTTGAACCGTGACTGCTGCTCGAGATATTCAAATAACACGAGTTCCCACTTTTGCTTGAGAGCATTTATTCTGTAATTTCTTGCAGTAACGATAATTCTAATTATTATTGCGTAAAGAAGGAGAAACAGAACCATGAAAAGAAGAAAGAAAATCGTCCCGATGAGGAGAATTTCCTTTGATGAAAAAGATGATATGAAGTCGGAAAGTGTCATATTTTTGAATTATTAAAAAGAATACATTAAGGGTATAAATCCGGAGAAGCTATCGCAATATACGAACATCAAGAAGAAGAATATTTTTTTTATCGGTAAATTCGGACTGCCTCGAGACCTGTTCATACTGGTAATTTATCGAGAATCGCTCGTTAAACGTATATGTGACCTTCGCAAGAAAAGATGAAAAGCCCATATCAGATCTGCCGCCGAAAATAGATTCGTATTCGGGACTGTATAAACGGTTTCCAACGACAAATCCGCTTCTGACAGAAATTTTGCGGGTAATGAGCACTTCGCAGTCGGTCCAGAAAGCGCTGTTAACGTTATCATCCGAATCGTTGCTTAAAAAGAGTTTACCCCAGAGTGCAATTTTCGGAGTAATATAATATTTGACGGACGGCGACACCGTGTTATAGGAATATCCGGGATACACCGAATGTTTGTATCCGAAACCAAGAAGATATCCCGGTTTTTCACGTGTGAAATCTATCGAATAATAATCTGCCCTATTCTTAAATGAATTTCTGCCATACCCGTAATTGATTTCAACGTAATGATATTTATTGATATTTATTACCGGGCCGACAAAAATGATTGTATTGTTCCAGGTGCTTCGTTTGTCATGATACCCCTTTAGTGAGAGCGAAAAACCTTTTCCCACCTCTGCTAGAAATGTATTTTCATACACCGTTGACCGTCCGATATTTTCGTAATCGATGTTGGTTACGGACATAATGTTTCTAAACTGCCGCGCATCAATGCCCGGGCAGTGAAGCGCAATCAGGATAAAAGATACTGATATTATGCACAATAATTTTTTCATGTTTTACACAGCCAGGATTATGCGTCATTAAGATTAGCGCTTTTAATATCTGTAAATATTATATGTTAAAAGTATTTTTGCAAGCAATACTTTTATCCGGGCACCCTTTATTTAATTCTTATTGGATTTTTCGATGTAATCGTGAAGAATACATCATACTAGCAAAAAAATGAAATTAATATAAATGTGGCATCGTCATATTAGCAAGAAAACAAGAAACATCGTTAAAATAAAATATAAAAAGGAGATTAAAATGTTAAAAGGAATCGGAGTTCTTACCGGAGTATTATTTTACTTCTTTATTGCATACAGCGTTCTTCTTACTGTTTCAACAGGAGTAATTCAGTCGGTTGCTTAATGAATGTTTTAAACATTCAGCTTCAAAAGACGCCCTTATAAAGGGCGTCTTTTTTGTGATAATAACCGTCATTTCTTCAAATTCATATTGATCTTCAATATTTTTAACCCACCGAGTCCGCTTGCAACAAATAACATATTCTTGTCATATGTAACATGATTCGCAGACTCATCGGTTCCGAATTGGAATTTCCCAAGAATCTTAATGTCATCGCCGCTCACAACATCGTCCAGCGTGTCTTTGGATTTCGATGAAATTGATGCTACATAGATGCCGGCTAATCCATTTGCCATGAATAAGATATTGTCTGAAACCGTAGCGGCATTTGTCACTGTTTCACCTGCTGTTAATCCATCAACCTCCGGCTGTGGAATGGTTTTAATGACATTCCCGCTATTTGCATTTACAATTTGTGTCCCCCCGTCACCAAGTGCGAGAAGGGCGTTATCTCCATGAAGCTCAACAGTAGATTTTGAATATTGTATAGTCGCGCCTTCCAAATTATATACTGTCGGAGAAATCGATCCCTGAAATGACAGAAGCCTCGCCGGTGTGCCCGCAACGACGGCTGCGTTTTCGAGATTTTTATCCACGCTTACACCTCGCGCATCATCAACGGAAACAGAATCGACCTTCGTAAGATTTTTTTTGTCCAAGATGCTTATATAGCCGTTATCCGCGCCGGAGGTAACATAGACATGCTGAGTTGTTATATCAACATCGGTGGCCGCCCAACTTGGGATATCGACAAGTGTGCTTTTGGAGCTAAGCAGTCCGCCGTCCAGGTCAACCCGTTCCAAAAGAGCATAGTTTCCAAAGCCATAGAGTTCGTTTGCCGAGGCAAGATACAGTTCGCCGCCATCGACTGATATTCCATTAACATCAGTATCGGTAAAGACTGCGCTGGAAATGAGTTTCGGATGGTATTCATCGGTGATGTCAAAAATATCGACACCGCCCATAAATGTCTCTCCCGCTACATTATAACTGACATACGCCTTGTTGCCTTTGATATATATGTCGGTCGCCTGAAGTGTTATTCCTTCATGCTCGGGAGGCTTAACTTCCGAAACGAGCGTTATCTGAAGGGTGTCCTGGCTGCCGGGCACAACCACATTGGGTGTTTTTTTAGAGAGAACCGGCAGCTTTTGTGCGATTGTCAGCGTATCAACATCAATTTCCTCAGATTTATAATTGACTCTGGAATCGAGATCGCCGGAATTGTTATTGACGATTATTCTGCCGTTCCCATTGTTATCATCATCATCACTTGTAGGATTTTTATCACAACTTGCAAGAATAATGAAAAAAGTAAACACGATTAAAATTGCCAGGGGATACTGTCTGTTCTTCATTGTAATAATTCTCCTTGTATCGTAGTTATTTGCAGTTGACCTGATCCCAGCGCTTGTAGTCATTCCAACTGCCAAACATCGTGTAACGTTCAATGAGCTATTTTATGTAATTTACTAAAATACTATGACATATTTACGGTTAAGGTTTATCCAATAATCCCAATATATAATAATCAATTCATTCAGAATATGTCAAGCCATATGTATTCCAAACATTGAAACGTCCGGGGCTACAATGTTTCCTAGGCAACCATCACAATGCTCCCGTCAGTGGAAACCACCTGAAGCCATTAATAATACGCCTCGTTATTCACCGGCATCGATTGTTTCGGTGTTTATGATGGTGACCTGCACTGACCTTGGCCCCGAAAACTGTTCCTGTTATAATGATAGTTTGGGGCCAAAACTCAGGAGGCATAAAACCGCCCCGGACATGACCTTTTCTATCGTAACAACCCCCAATATGCAGAGAAAAGAAGAGTTTTACCGTTCGGTAATGATTCCGCCGGTTATTCTCATCAGCGCCGTTTTTGTGTCGATAAGGGAATATACTGCCTGGAGTCTGTTTATCGCGGCGTTAAGGTAGATGAGTTGGACATCGCGGTAGTTGAATGAATTGATTGTTCCTGCGGCAAACCTGTCGCCGGATATTTCCATATTGAGTTTTGCCGCTTCAAGGTTTTCCTTGGTCACGCTATACAGGTCCCTGCGGACATTGTACATCTCGAATAATTTTTCAAGATTGTTCGACAGGCTGTGAATCATCTCTTTCGTTTCTGTTTTGCCGATATCTTCCTGGATTTTCGCGATCGCAACCGCACGTTTTTTCGCACCGCCGTCAAACAGGTTGAAACTCAGCGATAAATTGGCGTAATAACTATGGGAGCTTGCATATGCAGGATCGGCATCCTCGAAATTTGTCCGGTTTCTGAACCCATCGATCCCGGTCCGTACATTCAGCGACGGGTAATACATACTGCGCGCAAGATCAATATTTTTTCCCAACAAGACCTCGTTTATGTATTGATTCCGGAGTGTTTTATTATTATCCAGCATTTTCGCTTTGAGATCATCGAGCAGCCAGTCATTACTTTCGGCAGTGAAATCATCAGAAAATGTATACGAGACATCACCGGAAATTCCCATAAGATAATTCAGATCGCGGACAGCGTTTTTCAGTGTCATTTCCTGCAGCATATAATTCGATTTGTCTTCGAGCCATGCGTTTTTCGCCTGAAGAACATCAAACGTTACCGCATTTCCGATGTCTTTTTTCGTCAGAACATACTGATAACGGTCGGAGGACAACTCAAGAATATCTTTTACCGCTTTGAGCCGCTCCTGCTGGAGAAGAATGTTATAATATGACAGAATAACGGCCTGAATTGTGTTTTCAACGATAACCGCGGTATTCCCCTGTGAAAGTTCCGACAGACTGTCGAAACGTTCCTTACGGATTTTAATGGCAAACCCGTTAAAAAGGACCCAGTTCAGATCCATTCCGGGATTGAGTGCGGATGACGTGAAATCCCTGGTTTCATTGAATTCGGAGCGGCTATTCGATAACAGATCGAGGGAGATGGTCGGGAACCGGCCTGCCGCGCCCCAGGTATTGTTTACAGATGCGATTTCCTCTCCCTGGCGGACAATGCTGATCGTATAGTTCTTTTCGAGTGCATGCGATATCGCGTCCGAAAGGCTGAGCGACTCCTGTCCGGCGGCATGTGTTGAAACGGATAAAAGTAATAGTGCCGATATAAATAATGTTCCAAAGCGTTTCACGATGGTCTCTTTCTTTGTTATGTTATTCAAGAGTGATTTTACTGTCTCTAATGACTGTCTCAACACTTTCCCTTGAGGGCTTGGTACCGGTCAACAGCCAGGTGATCCAGACCTTGATATCGTTCAGGACAAGAATATAAACAGGGAAAAAGAGCAGAATAAATGTCGTTCCGAATAAGACGCCGTATGCGATAGAAATTGCCATCGGTTTCAAAAACTGCGCCTGAAAACTCTTCTCAAGAACAATTGGATACAGCCCCGCCACGGTCGTAACCGTCGTCAGAAGAATCGCTCTGAAGCGGGCAATCCCGGCGTTGTATACCGCGTCGTGAACGGTTTGTCCCTCAAGTAGGTTCGAGTTGTATTTCGATAGAAACACCACGGCATCATTTATAACAATTCCGGAGAGCGCTATCATTCCAAACATACTGAGGATCGATACCGGAATGTTCTCGACACCGTGCCCCCATGTTCCGCCGAGAACAGCAAGCGGGATCATACAGATGATAATGAGCGGCTGCGAAAAGGATTTGAAATGAATCATAAGTATAATCACCATGATAACAAATGCAGTTCCAAAAAGTTTCGCTATATCTCCCATCGCTTCTTTGCTCTGGCGCTGCTGTCCCTGATAAAGGACATTCACACCGGGGAAACGGGCTTTCAGCTCTGAGATATAATCTCTCTCGATCTGCGCCAGTATCGGAGGAACAGGCGCATAGGGATCGAGAAGATCCGCGTCGATTCGAGCCTCCCGGGAACCGTTGAAACGCGGGATATTTACCGGTCCGCGTTCGATATCATAGTCCGCAATCTCTGTCAACGGATACTGGCCGCGGGGTGTTTTTATTTTCATGGATTCGAGCTGACCGATATTAATTCTGTCTTCCAGCGGATATCTTACCCACACCCGTATTTCATCTTTTCCGTGCTGAAGCCGCTGCGACTGACCGCCGTAGAAGCCCTGACGGACCTGATTACTGATACTTGCGTGATCAAGATCGAGAAAGTACGCTTTCGGTTTGAGTTTCAGCCGTACTTCGCGTTTTCCGATAGCGTTTGTGTCGGTAATATTGACAAGCTGCTCGATTTCGGTCAGCTTGTCAAAAAGGAACGTCTTTGCCTGTTCGAGTTCATCGAGATTTTTACTCAAAAGGCTTATGGATACGGGACTTCCCCACCTGCTCTGTGCACCGATTGTGAATTTCTCGGCTTCTTTTACCCGTCCAATTTTTGCGCGGACGCTGTTTGCAATGTCAAAACTCGATATCGGGCTGTTTTCCATATCACGGAGCATAACACTTACCATGCCGGCATGGGCGCCCTGTTCCTGACCGTTCACCGCCGATCCGAGCGTCACGAACGTATAAATAATAAACGGCTCGGTCTGGTTGTATTTTTCAACCAACTCTTCGTTGACGTCCCAGATCGCTTTATCGAATTTATCTAGGTACGAAAGTGTTTTCTTCTCTCCGGTTCCCGGGGTAAATGCAATATTGACAGAAAACGAATCGAATGGAATGGACGGGAAAAATGTCATCTTAATCACATCGCCGCCGAACAGTCCGATGGAAATCATGACAATTGCAATCGGAGTTGCAAGTACCGCCCATTTCCAATGAATGACAATACGTAACAGTCTTCCGTAGACTTTATGCCTCAAAAATGCGATCCCATTATTGAGCATACGCCGGAATTTCGGTGTTTCGTCGGAATCGTTTCTTCTGTGCAGAACATGTTTTGTTCCGATATGGGCAGGAAGCACGAAAAATGCCTCGATCAGCGAAAAGGCCAGACTGACAATCACAACAAATGCAACCTCGGACATAAATTCCATACGGCCCGAGATAAGTAAAAGCGGAACAAACGCTACAATCGTCGTTGCAACAGATGTGACAACTGCCGGCAACACCTCCATTGTCCCGTCGACAGCAGCCTGTTTGGGGGATTTCCCGTTCTCGAAATGCGTATAGATATTTTCGGCAATGACAATACCGTCATCGACAAGAATACCGATAACAAGGATCATTCCGAACAATGAAATCATATTGATTGTAATACCAGTCATAACCGCGACAATGAACATACCGAGAAAAGACGCCGGAATGAAAAACATCGGAAGGCGCAACTTTATAGGTACACTCGCCGGAGCAGCGGCGCTTGCAGGCATTACGAGTCCCTTCGATTACGCCAGAGCTGCGGAAGTACAGGGCATTAAAATCACAAATATATACAGGACGAGATTAGAAGCTAAGGGCCGGCGGGGCATGCGTCCCTGGGCCGGAATTATTCTCCGTATCGAAACAAATAAGGGGATTACGGGTATTGGCGAATGCCGCGATCTCGATTGGGGCGCCCAGAAAACGCTGGAATTATTAGCTCCGCACCTCGTCGGCAAGAATCCGACAGATATCGAGGGTATTTTCAATACGATGATGCAGCACTTTTCTTTGCCGCCGATGGACAAAATAAGAGACCAGGAGAACATGGGTACCGGAGCTGTAAGCGGTATCGAGATGGCCTGCTGGGACATTCTCGGGAAAGCGCAGAACGTTCCGATATATAAACTGCTCGGCCCCAAACTCTCTGATAGAGTCACGATGTATGCCGACACCGACAGCAACAGGGAAGAAGATGTCGTGACGCGCGTTGAGAAGGGTTTCAAACATTATAAATGCGACATGTATCTTTCACAAATAGCGCGGGGTAATTACTCCACGGCAGATAAACCGAACAACTACGGATACAAGGAGATTACCCTCAACCAGGCTGGGCTGGACCAGATGCATGCATACATGGAGCAGTATCGTGAAACGCTTAAATCGTTTGGCGAACCGTATGCAAGCGCTCCCATCGGATCCGATCATTATCAGGGATACAACGCCACCGACCAGCTCAGTGTCGAGTCGGCCATTGCTCTTGCAAATACGTTAAATGAACATAACGAGAACGGTTATGTGGAAGATATCATCGACTGGTGGATTGATGATTGCAGCGGCCGTCCCAGCAAAGAGGTTGCGGACGCCACTGATATGCGGGTTCAGACCGGTGAAGACATGTTCGGTGTGGACCAGTGCAAAGTATTCGCCGATATTGGAGCGTTTGATAATTTTCACCCGGAGCCGAACACGTTCGGGGGCATCAACCAGACTCTGCTTGCCGCCAAGTATGCGGATACGAAAGGTATTAAAACATATTACCACAACTCGTCGGGTCCGATCGCAATGATAGGCTACGTTCATCTTGCCGCGGCATCCCCGGGCTTTATCGCACTGGAATATCACCAGATGGACGTTCCGTGGCATGACGACGTGATCGACGGTATCGAAAAGCCGATGATTCAGGACGGTTCTGTGGCTATACCGGAAGGTCCCGGACTGGGCATAACGCTGAACGATGAACAGTTTGCCGCGCACGGCGCCAAAGAGTGGACAAAAGTAATATAATTCAAACATGATGCAGAGAAAGAAAGCCCCGATGGTGCAATGCCGTCGGGGCTTTTATATTTTTTCATTCGCCGTAATAACATAGTATCGAAGAAACAATTCTTATATGTTACAGGAATCGTTTGAAAAATCATTAAATTCAGCAAAATTTCGGGGAATAGTGTGGGGAGTATATTACGCTGAGCGCACTGTTCGCCTTACTTTTGAGATACTAATCCGTACTTGAGTAAGTATCTGGGGCGGTTATAAGATTTGCATTAAGCTGTTGAAGAAGACTGGCCACTCCTCCGCCACCCTGCTCGTATTCTTAGACCTCTAAACCCAGCTCCTTGGAAACAATATTGAGCATGGTTCTGTACGCAACTGTGTGAGAGTGTCCGAGGGCAAAAAGATTTCTGCCCAAGATGTTGTGATCTTTGGAAAATATTCTATTAATCCGTTCTTACTCTCAAAAACTTTACTTCATAATATCTTTCTGACTGAACAATAAGACGAATTCTTTGAAAAAAGCCGGGTCGAAATCCTCGAACATCTGCTCTCTCATAATTTTTAGAGCCTCGAAAAATGATTTCTGCGGTTTGTAGGGGCGTTTTGCCACAAGCGCTTCAAAAACATCGGCAATACAGCAGATTTTAGCGTAAATATGTATGTCATTGCCGCCTATCCCCTGGGGGTAACCTAATCCATTGTGACGTTCGTGGTGCTGAAGAACGATGAGCTGTGACTCTTTGGTAATGTGGTCGAAATTATCGAGGATAATGTACCCTTTCATCGGATGGTTTTTCATGACTCCCCATTCTTCTTCATTCAAAGGGCCCGGTTTTGTTAGGATTGATAGTGGAATCTGGCTTTTCCCGATATCATGGAGGAAAAATCCGGAGGCAATCTCCTCCATATTATGCGCATCGTTTCCGGAGAAGAGTATTTTTGCGAGTCCGGTTGCAAAAATACCGACATTCATGGAATGATTGTATGTGGTGAAGTCAAAATGAGTGAGATTAATCAGGCTCGATATTGAGCCCTCTTCTTTGAGAACGAAATCCATGGTTTTCATAATAGAGGCTTTATAGCTGTCGATAGATTCTTTTGTAGGTTTGTGAAAAAGTGACTTTCCGATGCTTGAAATTGTTGTGTATGCAAATTCGGATTTTTCTTTGGTAGGCTTATCAGGATTTGCAAGGAAACCAGCAAGGTTTCCAACGATATAATCGTTGTATGCGTTGATATTGTCATCCAATATATAGAAGACAGAGAAGCTTTTTGCGAGTACATTGATGCGGATTTCTTCGGTGAAATTTTCATTTTTGGCATTGTAAAGAATCATTTCCCCGTAACTTGTCTTGAGATACAGGTCAAAAGACTTCGGTTTATCTGACTGTATCGTTTCTATCGGAATGGGGATATATTTCGGCGCATCGAACTGTTCCATAACATAACCACAGATTTATAATACAGTTAATGAGGTGTTAGAAAAATAAAGATTGAATGTGCCATGTAAAGAAATGACGCTCCCCATATTAAATAATTAGGGATAATAATT
>Ga0233431_1003061_pt1 | contig 21156 bp, 24 predicted proteins | sample SI_118_April2016_FD_179867 | JGI IMG/M metagenome (GOLD analysis project Ga0233431, IMG submission 179867) | Seawater microbial communities from Saanich Inlet, British Columbia, Canada - SI_118_April2016_200_MG | ecosystem: Environmental > Aquatic > Marine > Inlet | place: Canada: British... | reverse complement strand
CGCAGGCAAACAGCAACCCCAGTGCATCCACACGAAACCGAATGGCCACCCCCGGCACCACCTCGACCAGGGTATAGACAATCTGGTTCCCGTTCAAAATCACGGGGAGCATGGAGAGAACCAGCAGAAGCTTCACTGCTGCCGCGGCAAAGGTCCAGCCTTCCCGAACATTCGCATTCTTGCTCCATACCAGGAGCGGAACCACGCAAATGGAGACCAGAACCGCGATCAGGGGTTTTATGGACTGAATGGTTTCCATAAATTCGTCCTAGAAGCCCTGTTTCAATAAAATGGGGTTAATGAGATGACTTACAATACCACCGGTATAAAATCCCACCACAATCAGACCTAACGAAACAATGAGCAGGGGCACCAGCATGCTCGCGGGCGAATCCATGATCGCCTCAGGGGACGAACCATGTCCGTGATGGTCTTCAAAATCTCCATAGTAACTGATTTCAATCACCCTGAAAAAAAGGATGGCGTTCACCAGAGAACTGAACAGCAGTGCCGCCACAAACCCATATTGCCCGGCCGCCAGACCTCCGGAAATGAGGTACCATTTGCTGAAAAAACCACAGGTTGGCGGCACGCCGATGATGCTCAGGGCCCCGGTCACAAAACAGGCCATGGTGACCGGCATTTTGCGGAAAAGACCCTTCAACCGGTCCAGATCCAGCCCGCCGATTCGATAAAAGATGCTGCCGGCGCAGAGGAAAAGGCACAGGGTCATGATGGCATCGTTGAGTATATGGAGAATGGCACCGGTCATACCGGCATTGTTACCCAGCCAGGCGCCGCCCATCATATATCCGATTTCAGAAACAATGATGTAACAGAACATCCGTTTCAGGTTTTTCTGGGCCAGGGCAAACACAGCCCCCGCCACAATGGCCAGGCTGGACAGCCATACCATCGGATCTCCCATTTTGAGGACCACAAAAGCAAAATCCACCGAGAATACGGTGAGGATAAGCCTTATGAGCACATAGACCATGACCTTGGTCATGAGGGGTGCGATGAGACCGGCGGAAGCCGTGGGCGCAGATCCATAAGCATTGGGAAGCCACATGTGCAGGGGAAAGAAAGCCATTTTGATACTCACCCCGACCATGCAGAAGATAAAGGCCATGACAATGGCACTGCTGTTAAACAGCTGGGGCAGCAGGGTGGCCACATCCACCATGTTGAGCGACCCGGTCATGATATAGAGGTAGCCAACCCCCAGCAGGTAAAAACATCCCCCCACGGTACCGACGAAGAGGTAATTCAGGCTCGACATGGGCGCCCGTCCCGATCCCATACCGATCAGGGCGTAGCTGGTCAGGGAGGCAACCTCCAGAAGAACATAAAGATTGAACAGGTCTCCGGTCAGCAGAATGCCCGTGAGGCCCACAATGAAAAGTAAATACAGGCTGTAAAACGCACCCGCTTTCTCGGGGGTTTCCTGTATGACGTTTTTCCTGGTGGCAATCATGTTGACAAAGGCCAGAACCGTGACCACCGCCACCACCAGCCCGTTTAAATAATCAACGTGATACCCGATTCCCCACGGTGTTTCCCACCCCCCCAAACGGTATTCCACCAGCCCGGTTGCAGCCACCTGCACCAGCAACAGCAACGAAAAAAGGGCCGAGAGACCCATGCCGATCACGGCCAGGGGAAAGCAGAGGGACTTCCTGATCCAGGCCGCCCCGCTGACCACAAAGGCGAACAGCAGCGGTAGGACGACAATGAGCGCCGGATAGTGTTCGATCATTCGGACCTCAGCTGCATGAGTATTTCATCCTCTTCAAGGGTTTTGTGCTTCCGGTAAACCTTGAGCGCCAGGGCCAGAGCCACCCCGAAGGTGGATACGGAAACCACAATGGCCGTCAGCATCAACACATGGGGAAGCGGATTGATGTAGTGGGTGGCATCCACCAATACGCTATGATCGGCCCGGTGTTCCAGAATGGGGATGGTCGCCCCTTTTTTACACCCGATGGACACATAAAAAAGGATAATGGAGGTTTGAAAAATATTCATCCCCACCAGTTTCTTAATAAGGTTCTTCTTGGCAATCACGGCGTAAAGACCGATCATCATTAAAACCACACAGAGCCAGTAATTGTATTTGCCCACGAGGGCCACCACCAGATCGCTCATTTTCTATAATCCCTCATCCTGCCTGCCTTCCGAGCTCAAGTTGTTATAGATGGAAATCATGACCGCCATGACCGTAATGCCCACGCCCACTTCGACCCCCAGGATACCCAGGGACCGGGCCTCGATTTCATTGGTGAAAAGGATCCGGCTCAAGCTTCCGTAATCGAGAAAATTCGTCCCCAGAAACATGCACAGGGCCCCGATTCCCGCATAAAGGAGCACCCCCACCGCCATGAGGATGTGGATGGTCTTTTCACTGACGCGCCCGATGGCGGTACGCATGTCGTGGCTGATGGCGAGCAAAATTACGCTGGCTCCCAAAATCACGCCTCCTTGAAACCCACCGCCTGGGCTGTGATGCCCGTGGGCGATCACGTAGAGCCCGAAAAGTTGAACAAAGGGCGCCAGGATCCGGCAGACCGCTTTGACAATCAAATCGTAGGGCGTCCACAAGGTGTCGATCCGTTCAAACTCACTGGAGGCATCGGGGATTTTGCCGCCTTTGATGTGCAGGGTAATACCGGTGGACACATGGCGATAATAGCTGTCCTCCCGTTTCCGGAACAACCGCAGCAGGACAAAACACCCCAGGCCCGCACAGAAAATAACGCCGGTTTCAAACATGGTGTCAAAACTACGGTAATCGGCCAACACCGCGGTCACCACATTGGGAACGGAAGTCTCTTCATAGGCTTTTTCCAGATGGTAGGTGGCGATATGGGTGCTGGCGGGGGATGCGGGATCACCCCAGGACGGGAAGTCCTGGGTGGCGTAGAGCAGAAGCCCCCCCGTGATAATGACAATAATTAAACCGATGGCCTTCAATCCTTGGTCCTCCGGGTGGTTCGAAATACGGCAGCCACAAAAAACACGGTACTGACACCGGCCCCCACGGATGCTTCGGTAAACGCCACATCCACCGCCCCCATAATGGCCCAAAGCAGGCACATGAGAAAGCTGTAAGCACCGAACAAAATGGCACAGCCCAAAAGGTCTTTCACCTGTATGGCACCGATGGCCGCCACAATCACCAGAATCAGAATGGCCAGATCCAGTTCCCAGATCATGATTTATTTCCCCTTGTCCCTTTTCGTCCAGGGTCGCATTCCCGCCCGGAATCCCGCATCCACAATGGCATGGGTGGCGGTGGGATTCAGGATGAAAATGAACAACACAATCAACAGTATTTTCAGGCTTGTTAGAACAGCCGTCCATGAAAATTCATGCAAATTAAATAGGGCCACAGCCAGCACCATGAGAAAAGAGCCCAGGGTATCCATTTTGCCGGCCGGATGCAGCCGGGTATAGAAATCCGGAAAACGAAGGATCCCCACGGCACCTCCGGTAAAAAAAACCAGCCCGCAAACAATCAGCAGTATCACCATCACATCAATCATTATCAACATCCTCCCTCAAGCACGGATAACCGGGTACTGCCCCCTCTAAAACTTTTTCATGGTACACTTATTACTTGTAAGGCGGCTCCTCATAGAGCCCTTTTCGTTTCTGAAAATACCTGGACGACGCCAGCACCGCCACAAAATTGAGCAGCGCGTAGGCCAGGGCGATATCTACAAACATGTCCAGGCGTTTATAAATCAGTCCGATCAGAAGCAGAAGGATAACGGTCTTGCTGCCGATGGCATTGACGCCGATCAAGCGGTCCAGGACCGTGGGCCCAAAAACCGACCGGTACAATGAAGCAACCATCAGGAGACACAAAAAAAGCCCCGCATATAAAAAAACATCCGTCATCATTCGTCCTCAAAAGCCCTTGCAATCCTTTTTTCCATTTCCCCGGGAAGGGGTTCTCCGGATTCCTTGTCAATGGCATGCACCTGGAAGGCACCGTTCACAGAAACATACACGGTGATGGTACCAGGCGTCAGGGTAATGGAGTTGGCAAAGGTCACTAGGGAAAGCTCTTTTTTAAGCGTGCTGTCAAAACGAACAATTTGCGGGTCGATCAACTCCATCATTCGGGGATGAAACACCAGATACAGAACATGGAGGTTGGCCACAACCACCTGGTACAGCAGCCACGGAATATAGTTGATCACATGGATGCACCGCCGAAACAGGCCGCCGCTCTTTGATTGGGGAAACAGAAGATCACCCGAAAAAACAGTTACAATGACGCAGGAAATAAGCCCCAGGCCCATGTGAAACCAATCAAATTTACCGGATAGAATCACCCAGAGGCACAACAACGCAATGAAGGTCAGAATACGGGATAAAATGGGTCTTGGGATTGAATGTTCAGACGGGTCGCCGAGGCTGCTGCCGGGCGGTTTTGCAGGGTGGAGAGATCTGGCTTCTGCCGAATGTTCCTTCAAAAAATGACCCCTTTCTTTTTGTGTTCAAGGCATGGTCAAGATTAACAAGGTAACAATACAATGCTGCCGGGCTGGTGTGAAATGTTAAGAAACCGGTAATCGGACTGTGAACGTGGTCCCTTCTCCCGGTTCACTTTCAAACGAAAGACTCCCCCCTAAATTATTGATGATATCACGGCTGATGGGAAGGCCCAGGCCCGTTCCCTTGCCGGGTGGTTTGGTCGTATAAAAATATTCGTAAATGCTTTTCTGATCTTTTTTGGAAATACCGATACCCGTGTCGGTAATATTGATCTCCACCACGGGGACTCCCCCAGCATCATCCAAGAACGTTTCAAGCGTAATTCGACCCCGCTTTTCCCCCTTCTCCTTTACAGCATAGACAGCATTGGAAATGAAATTCACGAAAACCTGTTCCAGCAATTGCTTGTCGGAATTGACAAAAACAGGGCCTTCCACAAAATTATACACAATTTCAACATCCGTGAATTTCAATTCGGGGGTCAATAGACTGACGGTCCCTTTGAGGAGTTCGTGGGCATCCAGGGATGCGGTGGTCAGTTTTGATTCGCGGACGAAACTGAGCAGTTGACCGGTAATGTTCCGGCACCGTTTGGTCTGTTCGCCGATATGCCGAACCGAAGTCTTGATCTCCTCACGGTCTTCCTCGTCCAGCCCTTCGGCATCGCTGGCCACGGCGCCGATCCAGCCGGAAATCTCCCCGATGACGGCCACGGGATTATTCAGTTCGTGGACGATTCCGGAAGCGATACGCCCCACCTCCGCCAGCCGGTCCACCCGGATAAGGTCTTCCTTGAATTTCTTCCAGGCGGTGATGTCCCGACACACCCCCACCAGGCCCATGACCTTTCCGTGGGCGTCGGTCGAAGGCGCCAAAACCATTCGGCAATAGACGACGTGGCCGGTTTCGTGCCGAAAAGAGATTTCGTCACGGACAGCTTCATTCTTTTTCAAGCATTGAACCGCCAGGCTCTCAAAATCATGGGGGTCCTCAGCCAGGTCTTTCATTTTCCGGCCGGAGAGTTCCCCCCAGGTGTATCCCAGCGCCGATTCTCCCCCATTGCTGAAAGAAACCAGCACACCATCCGAATCCACCCTGAAAATCATATCCCTTGAATTTTCAAGAACGTCTTCCAGATAGCTTCTGGTCACATGAAGCGCCTCCTTCTGCTCGAGAAGGGCCTCATTGGCTTTTTTCAGTTCTGCCTGGAGCGTCTCAGGAGATTCCATAAACCTCTTGTAATTTATTCATGGCCTTTTTAACACCTCTGGCCCCGATACCTGAACGGTAGATTTCTTCCACTTCTTCTCTGAATTTGGCGTTTTGCAACTCCATTTTGGTCTCATAGGCCTCATTGATGGTCTCCAGCAGATCCTCGTATTCAATGGGCTTAAGCAAATATTTAAAGGCATGTTCCCGGCCGCTTTCCAGGGCCGAATCGATGGTTCCGTGTCCAGTCAGGATGATGCTCTGGATAAAAGGCTGGATCTGCTTCAGTCTCTTCTGGGTCTTGACGCCGTCTATGCCCGGCATTTTGAGGTCCACAACGGCCACATCAAAATCATCACTATTAGCCGCCTCAATGGCTTCCTCGCCTGAAAAAGTAGCCTTCACCGAGTATCCTTCCCTTAAAAGGCGTTTTGAGACATATTCAACAAGGGTTTCTTCATCATCAACCAGCAGAACTCGAATATCGGATTTTTCGCTCGCAACAAACGACTCTTTGGGAAAGGTTTTATCGGTGATCATGGTATGTACAATTTTTAAGGCTTTTTGCAGGTCAATCTTCCCCATATTCAGCACTAAATGGTAGAGTGCCGGATCGTTGAAATCCTTTTTCATCAAATTCTGGTACAGTTGTTTCCGTCGTTTATCTTCATTTTTCACAAGCTGAGTAGCGGGCCCTTCCATCATTTTATGATGTTCCATCATAAATTTGACCCGGTTTTCGAATTCATCAATCATAAAAATATGGAAGGCATCAGGGTGATCATCCAGAATATACTGACTTCCCCTGCCCAGAATAACGACATTACCCTCATCGGCGATTTGAGCAATAATCAGGACCATGTAGTCCAAATATATTTGTTCATCAAGATATCCACGTTCATCTGCGAGTACGCGATCCAACCAACGCTTTGAAACCATTTTTGACACAAGTCTTGATAATTTACTGCCTGCTTCCTTTTCAAATGATCTTATCCATTTTGCGGATACGTTGGCCTCTTTGGCGAGCCTTTGGATAATATCATTATCAGCAAAGTCGTAACCCAATTCATCAGCGATCATCATACCTAAGGCTTTTCCACCCGTACCAAATTGCCTGGAAATGGTTATTACCGCCATGAAATCCTCCTGTTGAATCCTTCTAATTGAATCTGAACGATTATGGTAAAGCAATTTACCGATTTGATCAATTAATTTTGATGCTGGTCCTGATTAACTGGTCCTGAAAGCAAGAAATCCCCCTCTCTCTACCCCTTTTCACTGCCGAATCCCAGGTCTTGACTGAGGGCTATGCCTTGGGATCGGGGAATCAACCCAAAGCTTCTTTAATCCTTTTGGCCAGCGCTTCGGCTTCAATCGGTTTTTCCAAATAGACTTCCGGTTCAGGAACCTCAGCACCACCGAATTGGGTTAGGGCTTTTTGGGAGCGCATAAAAGTACTCTTTGCTATTCCTGAAAGGAGAATAATTGGGATATCCTTCAACGATTTGTCGGTTACGAGTTCCCGATACAATCTAACCCCACTCTGTCTAGGCATCAGAACATCAAGGATAATCAGATCAGGATTCTCTTTCTTTGCCATTTTAAGGCCTTCTTCCCCGTTTTCAGCCTCAATAGGCGTATAACCGCTCTCCTCAACAATGCTCTTATTCAGCATCCTAATATCAGGGTCGTCATCCACAACAAGCACTTTTTTGCCCATTATCATCTCCTCCCAAAGTTTTTCCTAAATTTCAGCATCATCTGGACGACTACTCGATCATTCTTTGTTTTCAGTTTCAAACGGCAACCGGATGGTGAAAACCGACCCTTTTCCCAGTTGGGATGTGACGTCTATTATTCCGTGATGTTCTTCTACGAGTTTTTTGGTGACAAGGAGTCCCAAACCGGTTCCGTCGCTCCCTTTTGTGCTAAAAAAAGTGGTAAATAGTTTCCCCTTCGCCTCTTCACTGATGCCAGAACCGTTGTCTTGCACTTCAAATCGGACGATATTGTTATTTTCAGGGGTAACCGTTATGTTGATTCGGTGCTGTTTATCGGGATTGTGGTCAGAAATGCAGGCATCAATTGCATTGGACATCAGATTTGAAAGGGCCCTGTGTATGGTTCGAGGATCCATTTTCACCTTGCCAACGGGCAAGGGAAAATCTTTATGGATTTCGATCATATTCTCACGCCCCATCTCTGTAAAAAGCCCCCATACTTCATCCACAATATCATTCGGGAAACAGGTCTCATATTCAGGCTCTCGTTCTTTGGAGTAGGACAGCAGATCCAGCACCAGGTCGGATGTCCGACTGATGTTTCTCTGTATCATCTGCCACCCATTTCTTAACTTATGGGTGTCATTTTTGTCAAGTCCCGCATTTATCAAATAACCTCCTCCCTTGAATCCATGAAGGATGTTTTTGATGTCATGAGCCGTGCCTGCGACTGTTTGACCAATGGCAGCTAAACGTTCGGATCGAACAAGTTCACTTTCTAATCGTTTTATTTCTCTGAGATCCTGAAAAAAGGCGACACTGCCCATCACCTTTTTATTTTCGTGAAGCAAGGTCCCAGAAAATCTCACGGGAATGGTTTTCCCATCCCTTCGCACGATGGAGGCCTCTTTCCATGGACCTTCTCCGTTGGTACGTTTTTTGTCGTATCCCTTTTCGATGGTCTCAATTATTTGGGGAGGATAAAGCGTCCTGACATCAAGTTTCTTAATAACTTCATCGCTGGAATAGCCGAATAGTTCCTCCGCTTCCGGATTAAAAATAACAATCCGCCATTCTTCATCTGTTGCGACAATACCATTGGTAGAATTTTCGATAAGTCGGGCCTGGAATTCTGCATCCCTCCGCACCTCTTCCTGGAGCATGGAGTTTTCCATGGCCACACCGATTCTGTTCGCCAACAATTCCAAAATATGTTTTTCCTCAAGGGAAAAATGTTCAGGTTTTCTGCTCCCCACCATGATAATACCAAAGATTTCTCCCCCTTTAGCAATGATAGGTGCGTAAGCCACCGCCTTTAATCCTTCACTTCCTAAAGATCTGAGTTCTTTGTCACCACAATGCTCCAGATCCCCCAGGATCGTAAGTTTACCACTTTGGGCAACACGAGAAAACATACTGTTCTCATGGGTAATCCCGTATGTTTGAAGGAGTCTTTCAGGACATCCGTAATTGTATCTGGGTTGATAATTGCCATCGTCTTCAGGGACAAAAATACAAATCCCATCAGCTTCCAGAATATCATTTGTTTCCTGAATAGCGGAAATTATTCTATCCGAAAGATCCAGCGGGGAATTCAGCGCCCCATTTATGGAACAGAGTGTAGCAAGTTCCCTCATGTGACGTCTCTGCTCTTCTTCAGCCTTTTTTTCTACAGTTCTATCCCAAAGGGTTTCAATGGCCCCGACTGTTTCACCGTCAGGGGATTTGATAGGGGCCGCTGTGAAAAAAAGCCATTTGCCCTCTTCTCCAATATGGGAGAAAAATTCCTCGGCCTCAAAGGCCTCTTCAATCAAAGAAGATCTATTCCACCGGGTGCCATAATACTTCCAGGCTTCACGCTCTTTCATTCCATTTAGCACAAGATCCGCCATAATAGGGCGCTCTTCCGATCTGAAAGGTTGCCAATGATGATTGGTCCCTATTATTTTGTCGGCGGGATAGCCGGTGAGCTTTTCACATGCTTTGTTCCAATGGGTAACAATATGGTTTTTGTCGATAACAAACGTCGGAATCGTACTGCCCTCGACGACCTGCGAGATTGCCCTTTCCCGGGCCGTTAGCTCGGCGCGTATCCCTTGTGAATACTCATTTCTCTCCTTGGAAATTTTCAGGAAAAAATCACAAAACTCCTGAAATAAATCTTCAATTTTTTCAATATTGTTTTCGCTGTCCCGAATTTTCTTCAAGACCGATGTTTTTTCCCCTTCGATTTGCAGATAATCCAATACCGACCGAGCCTCAAAATGATCGAAAAATCTGATTCCGGGGGGTGTGGATCTTCTGATGTCTCCGCTGAGGTCGTCATCCTTGGTCAACTCTATTATTGAATGGAGATTTTTTAATTTGAACAACTTCCTGTAGTCATTGGTCGTAAACACCCCGAGTTGCCTGGCGTATTTTAGCCCCATAGCCTGGTCATCTATATCCGCCACCCCCGATATGGTGAAGTTTTTCTGTCCGAAATTCTCGCCTGACAGCATCTGCAGAATTGCCATGCAGATCCTCCCACCTCCAACGATGGCGATATTTGAACCCAGTAAAGTTCCAATCATTCTTTCACCTTGTGCATTATACTTGGACCCATGGTCCAAGATATCACAAGAAAATTAAACAAGCAATAACAGTCAACTCATCTAAATGGAAAAAAGGATTTGAAGATCTCTTTGTGAATGATTTGATCAGCAGGCCACCCAAGTTAAACATATCCCTATTCCAGCTCCCTCGTTTTCCGGCGAACAACTGCCGATCAAACCGCTGGCGTGTGGGGTCTAATAATCCGGCCTATTTCCTAATCTATATAAGCCCAGTACCGTGTGGCGGTACGTCCTAACTCAGGTGTTGTTTGGTGGTTTTCAATTCGTTAAGGAATTGATTTACGATAGTATCGTTGTCTTTTGGGGAAAACTCCTTTACAAGTGCCTTCTCAACAGTTGAAAATGCGCGGTCTATCATTTCGTCCGCCAGAACTTTCTTGGCACTCTGAATCCGGCGTAGTGCATAATTTTTTGCATCTTCAATCATATTTTCAGCCGCTATTTTACCCTCTTCGATATGCTTTTCTTTTTCGTGTCTCCCCAATTCAAGGATATCTGCTCTAATTTTATCAATTTGCGCTTGGATATTCTTTAATTTATCTAATTCTGCATCTCTAAGGGACGTTGCACGGTTGAGTTGCGTCTCGACTTTATTCAGGCCCGACTCAACGTCATTCCGAGCACCGCGCAGAAAATTCATGAGCGGATTTTTGGCGTATTTGATGAAAAAGAAAACCAGGATTCCAAAATTAATAAACAAGAGGGCATTATCCCACAGCTTTCTGCCAGAACTCAATTCATCGGCAGCGAAAACTTCAGCATCAGGGGTAAAAAACCAGCACACCCCAAGCAATAGTATTATCTCTGCAAGAATAAACTTGTTAATTTTCAGATTCAACCTTAAGCCTCCTCCCGAGCATTTTCTCAATTATCCCTTCGGCCAGGACAATTACCTCATCATGCATCAACGGACGCGCCAACTCTACTTCCCTGTCCGCCTCTTTGTCCGTTTCCGCCCTTATTCCTGCTGATTTTTCCTTATAACGTTCCAGCAGTTCGTTTGTTTCTGCAATACCCGTTTCCCTCAGTTCGGTCCTCTCCTGGGTGGCGTCGCTCCTTGCCAGTTGTATTTTCGACACGAAGCTCTCTTTCAGCACTTCGGTCTTGTCCAGGGCTTCATCCACTCCCTTTTCTGTTTTCTCAATATGCTCACTCCTCTCATCCATCAGCCTCAAAATAGGCTTGAACATGAAGCGATTCAGGATGTAGAGCAGGATCAGGAAGTGGATCACTTGAATGACTAAGGTAGCATTGATGCTTATCATTACTCAGTACCGCCTAAACAACAAAGAGGAGAAGCAAAGCCACCACAAGGGAATAAATGCCAGTTGACTCAGAAACGGCCTGTCCCACAAGCATCGTCCGGGTTAAGAGTCCCGCTTCCTCCGGCTTTCGCCCGATTGCCTCACAGGCCTTGCCACCGACAAATCCTTCACCAACCCCTGGTCCAATCGCTCCAAGACCCATTGCCAGACCAGCACCCAAAAACGCCGCTGCCTTTATAAGATCCGCACCTTCAATCGTCATTTTTTCCTCCTGAATGTTATTATTATAATTGGCGGAAAGCCGCCCAATTACATCTTTAGACTACAAAAATAAGAACCAGACTTATGACCATGGCATAAATCGCCGTTGACTGGGAAACCGCTTGACCCACAAGCATGGTTCGCGTCAGGTCTCCAGCCGCATTAATATTTCTCGCAACCCACTTCACCGCATTTTGAGCGGTAAGCCCGTTCCCAATCCCTGGGCCAATCCCCCCGAATCCCATGGATATACCCGCTCCGAGAAGTGCCATGGGCACGCTGAACCCTGAATATTCCGGAAAGGACTTAAACATGAGCACAAAACTGATGAGCAAACCAAAGATGGCAGGGGTTTGAGAAACCGCCTGGCCGATGAGCATTGTTGTGGTCACCTGCCCGAATGTGTCCGGATTTCTCGCTATGCCACCACAGCTTGCCCCCGCTGCGAAACCGCCACCCAGCCCCGATCCGATGGCCGCCAGACCCGTGCTTAAACCTGCACCCAGAAATGCCGCCCAAGTGGGCGAAACAGGCAAAGTGCCAAAATCCATAAACATCAGCATAAGCGCAACGACCATGGAAAAGATAGCCGGTGTCTGACATACTGCTGAACCGATCAGCATATTGGTGGTCAAACGGGCAGCAACCGCTGGCTGCCTCGCTATGCCGAGGCACGCCTCACCACCAGGATAACCGGAACCTATACCCGAACCTATGGCCCCGAAACCCATGCATAACCCCGCGCCAAGAAGCGCCGAAGCGGTTAAGACACTTTCCGTGGGTGATTCCAGAAAAATCAGCAAAATGGCGATAACCAAAGCAAAAATAGCGGCAGATTCTGCAACTGCCTGCCCCACGAGCATGTTTTTCAATATGTCTCCTGATTTCTCAGGCGTGCTCGATAAAGCTTCGTTGGCCAAACCCGCTGTATATCCTTCCCCTAAAGCGGCGCCAATAGCCCCCAAACCGATACATAAACCAGCTCCTGCAAAGGATGCCAGCTCTATCATTGAAGCAATCTCAAAATTCATCATTTAACCTGAACAGATACATAAACAAGGGTTAGCATCGTAAAAACAAACGCTTGAATTGTCCCAATAAACAGACTGAAAAAACAAATCAGCAAAGGGGGAAGAATCAAGCTGTAAATCAGGTGAGAGACAACAAGAATAATGATTGCCCCACCCAATATATTACCGTACAAACGAAATGAAATCGATACAACTTTCGCTATTTCACCAATAATGTTCAAAGGGGCCATGAAAAAGATCGGTTCACAATACTCCTTGAGATATTTCTTTAACCCTTTGGCTTTTATGCCGGAGTAGTGTGCAATGACGAAACCCAGAAGGCCCAGCCCAAGCGGTGTGTTTAGATCTTTTGTCGGTTCAGAGAGCTTCGGGAAAATACCCAGCCAGTTGCTCACAAGAAGGAACATGAAGAGGCAGCAGATCAGGGGAAAGTATTTCTTGGCCATTTTTTCGTCCAAGGCGTCCCTTGTCAGATCATAAAAAGCAGTCACAAATAATTCCCCAACGACCTGAAACGGGTTGGGCACAAAAGCAATCTTACGCGTCGCCAGGAAACCAAACCCGATTAAAACCGCCATGGCAATCCAAGTCATTAAGATTGTTGTTATGTTAAAAACCAGATCAACACCCAGAAGGCTCAGCGTGAACTGGGGTATGTTTGTAAGATCATCCATTTCCTGTTTACCTTTTTTCCAGAATGAGCTTGATGGCCAGGTGATCAACCATTATCACGATCTGTACGGCAAAAATTCCCACCACCACCGCAATAAAATTAAACGAAGCATACTTAATCCCTATTACCAGGGGTATTGCCAAAAAGAAATATCTCAGAAGAATTGACATAAACCCCATGGCATTCGCTTTTCTTCGAGGCCTCCCTAATATCCTGGGAATGGCCTGCCCCATAAGGAAAAAGTTAATTATGCTGAAACATGTGCCTAACACAACCCCTTTAGCAATAGATCTTTCGTGAAAAAAGAGGAAAATAAAGGCCAAGACAACGGCACATGTCATGGCCCAGAAACAGATTCTCCTTTGAAATCGATCAACTCCCTCTTTCTGGTTTGCCGTCTCCATCCTTCTGGGTTATCTCCATTATCTGCCGGTAGACAGTATAACCTCCGCCCATAATCCCCAGCAAAATAAACAGGGTGATAAAAAGGCCTTTCGTGTTAAGCCATTTATCAAGGTAATAACCGATGGCAAAGCAAAACAGAATCGATCCCGCCATTGTCAGACCGAGCTGTGATACAATGGCAATATCTTCAGTCAATTTGAGGTGCTTTTTGAAATTAATTATTTTAGCCACTTGCATTGTGTTCGGACAGCAGATTTGAAAGAAAGGCAAACTGGCGACGAACACTTCTATCGGTTACTCAAAGAGAGACAGAGCCTATCTTTGCCCGCACCCGAAAGGAGATTTCCAATGCCACCCGCTTGATCCGGAAAAACAATCTGACCATAATGCTGGTGTCAACCGATAATCTCTATGCGGCGCCAATCTATAGATAAATACATGTCTAATGTCAAGGGGAAAAATCACACCGTTAAGAATTTCGTGGGCATCCAGAATTGCGGTGACCAGGATTGTGAAGTCCCGGGTCCGATGAAGGGTCTCCTATCACTCAGAAACGGTCCAGGTTGCTTTTTTCAGTTTGCCTGGAGTGTCTCATGAAATTCCATAAATCTTTCGTAATTTATTCATGGCCTTTTTAATGCCCCTGGCCCCGAGACCTGAATTGTAGATTTCTTCCACTTCGTCTTTAAATCTGGCGTTCTGCAACAGCACTTTTCGCTCATAAGCCTCACTGATGGTCCCAACCAGATTATCATATTCAATGGGCTTGAGCAGATACTTAAAGGCTTCCTCCTTCCCACTTTCAAGCGCCGTTTCGATGGTCCCATGACCGGTGAGAACGATGCACTGGAGAAAGGGTTGGATTTTCTTGAGCCTCTTCTGGGTCTCGACCCCGTCCATACCCGGCATTTTCAGGTCCACAACGGCCACATCAAAATCATCACTATTGGCCGCCTCAACGGCTTCTTCGCCCGAAAACGTGGCCTTCACAATGTATCCTTCCCTCAAAAGGCGTTTTGAGAGATATTCAACAAGGGTTTCTTCATCATCAATGAGTAGGACTCTGATATCGGATTCTTCGCTCATAACAGACGGCTCCTTCGGGAAAGGTTTAGGGATTGGAATGGTTACTTCGAAAGAGAAGGAATCTTCATTTTAGTAGAACATACTTGCCAAAATAATACTTTGTCAACCATTTTTATGGCCGATTACGAATATGCATGTTCCACCCTGATCTTGAGGCGCCGGGTTGGGGACGGGGCGCCCTCCCCTTCGGTAATTTGTACTTTTGGCTTGCATCCATGCGGGAGATTCCCCTCACTCAATGCAATCTAGGATGGGTGAGATGTCTATCTGGTTTTTCCAGATTCCCAGGATATCGGGGTCAATTCCCATTGAGAGCCCCAGGAGTTGGGTGAAAAGTATGGTCGGCATGGGTTCAGAGATACTTCCCTCGTCCAGGAGACGCTTTTGCACCCTGTCGAACTGCACATGACAATAGGAACAGGCAAGACAAAAATAGTCGGCGCCGGATGCTCTGGCATTTTCGATCTTTTTTCGGGTCAATGCTGCCGAGAGATCGTCATCGATGCCCCACATGGGGGAACCGCAGCACTCCGGTTGCAGATGCCAGGGAACAAGGTCAGCCCCGGTCATGGTTACCAGATCAGGGTACCATAGCAGCAGTTGCAGAAAGTCATAATGTTGACCTTTCTTTCTTCCGCAATGGAAAGGTTCCTTGCCGAGGCAAGCACGTGGGCTTTGTAGTTGTAGTTTTTTAGGGGATAGCCGCAGCAGTTGAGTGCCTCATCGGTCAACTGCACCCCGAGCTGTCCAAGGATGGCATCGGTTGATGTCTCATATTGTTTGAGGAAGATGGGAGTGGTACAACAGCGTTGGAGTGCCAGTTTCATGATCTTTCTCCTGCCTGGCGGTTTGGGTTTTTCATGCGCGCCACCGCAAGATTTTTCAGTTCGGTCATCACATCCGTTACCTGGACCCCTTGTGGGCAGGCATCCTGGCACTGGTAGCAGCCAAGGCAGTACCAGAGCATCCGGGACCTGAAGGCCAGATCGGGCAAACCCAGGGCTATTGTGCGTATGATCTGATGGGGTGTCATCCCCAGGGCCTCGCGAGGGTTCTCATAGCTCCCGACCACGGGACAGCCTGACGTGCAGGTGATACAGGTGAAACAATAGGAAAAGGTCGATCCCTTGGCCGAAGAGAGCATTTGTTTCTTAAAATCCTTGTCCATCTGGGCGGCTTTGATGGGGTCGTCCGGGTTGGACAAAGCGGAGCAAGCCGCTTCAATACCCGTCATGGGTTGTTTCTGGGCTTGGTGATAATCGGCCTTGGGCACACGGGTACTCAAAAGCCCCCTGTACATGGAAAACTGCGTGAGGACAAGGAGTTCGGGATACCCCCGTTTCAACACCGCCTCTCTCACATCGAACCACAGCTCCTGGAGGTTGATGCCCGCAGGGCAGACCGTTGTGCAACGATAACAGTTGGTGCACAGATAGAGGCCTTCCTGAATGACAGCCATCTGGTGTTCACTCAGTGGTTTTCCCGAGGTAAGGGCTTTGAGAGAGGCGATCTTCTCTGACGGCAGGATGTTTGGGTTCGGGATTTCTTCAAAAACGACCGCAAGGGAGCATCGGGAGGTGCAGCTCCCGCAGTGGGTACAGGCATCCAGGGCCATCATCTGCAGGGTGATGATATTTGCCGGGTGGGACTTTCCCTTTTCCACGACGCTGTTTGCAAGCAGGTTCAAGGGGCTTGCCAGCATGTGAAACATCCTGCTGAAAGGGAGATAGGCAAGGCCCACGAAACAGGTCAGAAAATGGATGGTCCACAATAAGGTGACAAGCCCCGACCGGTCCAGGGGAAGGGCTGCGGGCCGAAGGATACTGGCAGCCCCGTAGCTTATGAAGGCCCACTGGGGACGGGAGTGACAGGCGGCACAGTTCATTTCGTTCAATTCACGGCCCCGGGTGAGCAGTTCTTTGTCAAAAGGAGCGGTGAGATTCGGGGACACCACGCCAAAATCTTTCACCCACAAGGCCTCCAGGGCTTTCAGGTCCTGTTCCTCGTCAAAATCCGCATAATCCGTCACCATCTGGGAATATCGCTCAAATGAGACGATTTTTGCGGCTTCAAGAAAGAGACCTGATATCATGATTACGGCGAGGAGGATTAGAACATATCGATCCATTGCATTGGTTGAAAAACGGGGGGCCTTTTGGATAAACCTGCGGTAAAAGGCAATCCCGATCCCCACAAACACCAGGAACCCAAAGAAATTCCTCAGAAAAAGAAAAGGGTTCAGCGTGGCGGCATAATCCGGAAAGAAATTTGAGGTGAGTATCCCTTCCAGGGCATGCATCAACAACAGCAGTGTAAAGCCCCAGAAAAGGCACAGATGCATGACCCATCGAAGTGGGCTTTCCCGCATAATCCTTCGCTGGCAGAAAACATCCAGCAGGAGGCTCTTCAAGAGGGTGAGGACCCTGCCGCTGAAAAGGGTCACCACAATTCCACCCATGGCAGCGAAAAAGCGTTCCCTTGCCGTAAACGGAATGGTTGTTGACTCAAAGTTATAGCGGAACCAGGTGCTTATCTTGAAAATAAGACCCAGGGCAAAGATCATCAGTGAAAGATAGAGACTAATATCGAAGACCATGTTTGTCCTTCCCCTTCTACTGTGGTTTTCTACTTAAAGCGGATTATTTGTAATTGATTTAGGGCCTCGGCAAAAAATAAATACACAATCTGGCTTGTCCTTTGGCCCGTCTACTGCGTTGCATCCACCGGCACATATCCACAAATATGCACTGGCGGATGCGCCTTGTATACGAACCAAAATACAGCGCGATCTTGCGCATTTATTTTTTGCCGAGACCCTTAACTCAATTTCCGATAAGAAAAACCCCATAAGTTGCTCTGAGGTTTGCAAAAGACTTTATGATATTCCCGGTTTTTTCATGATGATCCGTATTCATGGCCACTTCTCGCAGTATGGAGAAACCCGTTTCCCTTGAAAATCTCCGGAAGTCTTCTATGGAAATGACGCGAATGTTCGGCGTGTTGTGCCACTCATAGGGGAGTTGTTTGGTAAGGGGGGCACGGCCGGTTACAAGCAGCTGCAAGCGAACGTTCCAGTGGCTGAAATTGGGAAAGCTGACAACACCTTTCCGTCCGATGCGCAGCATGGTGCGGACAAGTTCCCCCGGTTCATATATCTGCTGAAGGGTTTGGCTCAGAATGACGTAATCAAATGCGTTATCCGGGTAGTCAAGCACCTCTTCGTTGATATCCCCTTGGAGGACAGTCAAGCCTTTTTCAATACACTTGGCCACCCTGTCCTCGTTGCGTTCTATCCCCGTGCAGGTCGCACGTTTGTTTTTCTTTAGGAAGTGCAACAGTTCTCCTTCACCGCAACCGAGGCCCAGGACTTTAGAACCCGGCTCGATAAAGGATGCTATTACCTGAAGGTCAAATCGTATCTGGCTATCATTTGATTTCATTGTAGACGCGTTCCAAAAAACCTTTTATCAAAACAGTTAACCGTTCACTGGGCAACAGAAAGGCATCATGACCCCAATCGGCATTGATCTCGCAAAAGCTTATATCGAGCCCATTTTTCTTCATGGCCTTCACCATGGCTCTGGACTGATAGGTGGGATACAACCAGTCAGAGGTAAAGGAAACCACCAGGAATTTTGCCTTTGCTCTGGAAAAAGCTTTAACAAGAGAGCCGGAGCCATATTGTCTCGTTATATCAAAGTAGTCTGCGGCCTTTGTGACATAAAGGAACGAATTGGCATCAAAGCGCTCCACAAATTTTGCACCCTGGTATCTGAGATAGCTTTCCACCTGGAAGTCCGCATCGAAGTTGAATGAGAAATCGCTCCTGTCCTGGAGGCGACGTCCAAATTTTTGCCGCATGGATTCGTCCGACAAATAGGTGATGTGACCGATCATGCGGGCGACTGCCAGACCCAAATCAGGCTTCGCTCCACCATAATAGTGACCGTTGTTCCAATTGGGATCCGCCATGATGGCCTGCCTGGACACCTCATTAAAGGCGATGGTCAGGGCTGAATGTTTTGGCGTGGTTGCCAGCGGAATGGCCGAGATGACCATATCAGGGAATCTCAGACACCACTCCAGGGCTTGCAGCCCCCCGATGGAACCGCCCACAACCGAGAGGATCTTCTCAATGCCAAGGTGGTCAATCAGTGCCTTTTGTGCCGTAACCATATCCCCGATGGTGACCACCGGGAAGTCAAGCCCAAAAGGTTTGCCGGTCTTGGGGTTGATGTCACCGGGGCCGGTGGATCCCATACAGCTACCCAATATATTGGAACAAATAACGAAATATTTACGGGTATCGATGCCCTTGCCGGGCCCCACCATAATCTCCCACCAACCCGGTTTTTCGTCATCATCATTATGGTAATAACCGGCCGCGTGGGAATCACCCGACAGGGCGTGGGTAATCAGAACCGCATTGTTCCTATCAGGGTTCAGTTCCCCATAGGTCTCATAGGCCAGTCTTACCGGACCCAATGCGGAACCGTTTTCAAGGGTCATCTCCTTGGGCGGCTGGGCAAATGTGAAGGACCTTTTCTCCACAACCCCGACCGATAGTTGGTTCCCGTCATGTTCTACATATTCACTCATCTGATGCTCGCCAGGGCCTGTCCGAGATCCCCAAGGATATCCTCAATGGTTTCTATGCCCACGGACAGCCGGATGAGATCGGGTGTAATTCCCCCTTCCCGCTGTTGATCCTCGGAAAGCTGAGAATGGGTGGTGCTTGCAGGGTGAATGGCCAGGCTTTTTGCATCCCCCACATTTGCCAGATGGCTGATGAGCTCTAATTTGTTTATGAAGGTTTCGCCGGCCGCTCTACCCCCTTTAATGCCAAAAACCACCATGCCTCCAAAGCCGTTTTCAAATTGCTCTGATGCCATTTCATAGGCTGGGTCTTGCTTCAGGCCCGGATACCTTACCCATTTTACCGCCGGGTGATCCGCCAGATATTGTGCCGTCGCCATGGCATTATCGCAGTGCCGCTGCATCCTTAAGGGGAGTGTTTCAATGCCCTGCAGGAACATCCAGGCGTTGTCGGGGCTTATGCAGGCGCCAAGATTTCTGAGCGGCACCAGTCTCATGCGCGTAATAAATGCCAAAGGGTTCAGATCCCCAAGATCATGTGCATACCGCAACCCATGATATGATTCGTCCGGCTCATTAAAGAGGCGAAATTTTGGGTCCGTCCAATCAAACTTGCCGCTATCCACCACAATGCCGCCAATTCCCGTGCCGTGCCCCCCCAGCCATTTGGTCAGGGAATGTATGACCACATCCGCGCCGTGTTCCAGGGGTCTGAAGAGATATGGGGTGGTAAAGGTCGAATCAACCACCAGAGGGATATGATGCTTATGCGCCATTTCAGAAAGGGCCTTGATGTTGGCTACATCGAGCACCGGGTTGCCGATGACCTCGGTAAACAGCATTTTCGTGTGTTCATTGATCAATTCCTCTAAATTATCAGGTTCCAGCGGATTTCCAAATTTCGTCTTGATACCCAGTTCAGGCAGAATGGCATCAAACATGGTATAGGTCCCGCCATACAGATTATGGGCGGATACCACTTCATCGCCATGGCCGCATACATTAATTACGGCATAAAAAATAGCCGCGGTTCCCGATGCCAGGGCCAAAGCCCCGCCGCCGCCCTCGAGGGCGGCCATTCGCTCTTCGAGCACTTCGTGAGTGGGATTCATCAGGCGTGTATAGATATTTCCCGGTTCTTTAAGGGCAAACAGATCCGCGGCATGGGTGGTGCTGTTAAAAACATATGAACTGGTTCTGTGGAGGGGAACGCCCCTTGAATTCGTTTCATCAATCTCGGCGCCCGCATGTAGGGCCAGGGTGTTGAATCCGTAATTGTTTGGCATGGCTTATTCTCCTGATTCTAAAAGGATTTCTTTAATATGGGCCAGTACAATGGTAATATTATCTTCCCCGCCTGCTTTTAGAGCGGCATTAACCAGGGCTTTTGTCTTTTCCTCGATGGTTTCCGGCCCCTTTAAAATAGCCAGGATGGACGTCTCGGGGACCATATTGTACAATCCGTCGGAGGAGAGAATCAGAAGATCCTCTTTCATCACATCAACACTCCCGGTTTCAGGATCACTTATTCCGTATCCCACACACTGATCAAGAATTTTTCTAGAAAAATGATCTTTTGCCTCCTCCGGCGTCAGTTCCCCCTGCGCCACAAGAGCCCGCGCAAGGGTCTGGTCTTCGGTGACCTGAATCAAGCGATTATTCCTTAAGATATAGAAACGGCTGTCTCCCACATTGATCCAGTGAATGATATCGGATTTCAGGACGATACAGATCAGGGTGGTTGCCATGTTTGCCAGTTCAGGATGGGAGTCGGCTTTATGTCGGATG
>Ga0233431_1003056_pt1 | contig 21213 bp, 37 predicted proteins | sample SI_118_April2016_FD_179867 | JGI IMG/M metagenome (GOLD analysis project Ga0233431, IMG submission 179867) | Seawater microbial communities from Saanich Inlet, British Columbia, Canada - SI_118_April2016_200_MG | ecosystem: Environmental > Aquatic > Marine > Inlet | place: Canada: British... | reverse complement strand
ATAAAAAATCTAAATACCATTCTGCAAATGCTTTAAATTTTTTATGCGGTATCTTTATCCGTACATGAGGATCAATGTCGAGCAAAACGCCAGTGGAGTCAATGGTAATCTTGTAATTATTAAATCCTATTCCCTGCTCATACAATGAATCAACATCTTCTATTTTCATTATCTATTCCTTATCCTAACCTCAATTGATACTTATCAAAACACATTGAGTTACAAAACAACAGACCGGCTTCAAACATCCTTTTTTGAATGTACCTACCACAGCATTTACAACGCCTATACCAATTTCTTTCTTTCTGGACTTCCAATTCTAACAATTTCATATCTTTGCCATAATCATCTCCATCCTTCATTGCCGCTTGCACTATCAACCATTCGATAAAAACATTAATGGGAACATCCATTATCTGATTTTGTCTCACATCAAATTCAGTTCCTAAAAATCTGATAAATTCCTCTAGTAAATCTGAAGCATTGATATACCTGTTAAATTCCCTAATAGTATTGGCTTTGTAAGTAACTTTGGCATTTTTGTCATCTATATGATAGTTACCTTTGTCATCTACATTCAATACTGACCCATCAGGAAATTCAAGTTTGCATGTTTGACTGTTTATCTTTTTAAACTTCACACCACTAGGAAATGCTATATTATGGGCTTCTCTTACTACAATTTGTCGAGTATCATAATCACTTACACTTGCAGTCGTAAGTGAAGAAGTTCCTCCTGCAGTCCCAGTAGCCCATACAGCATAGTTAGAACTTGTAATTCCAGTTCCAGTAGAAGTTGTGCCTGTCGTAATATACTGAGACATTTACGCTTCTCCTAAAAATATACCTGTTAATTCCTCATAGTATTCTTTCCATTCTTCCCTTGTCTTAGATATAGAATAATTTTCAATCAGTTTGTTACATTGAAAATTGAGAACTAGCATGCCTTCTTCGATAGTTTCATTAGAATGGTCTAACAACTCCCCTTTGTACATATATCTTTGGCTACACAACTCTTGTAAAATTGGTTGTATATCCCATAAAAGTCTTGAATCTTAACTCAATGTTCATCAGGTAAAACCAGTGCTTAATTGAGAGGTTTGATTATGACAAACCTGACCAGCCTCAAATAATTCTCGTAAGAATTTCTTGATCTGACCTTGGTATTTCAACTTCTTAAATCTAACATCTAAGAAACGTTCTTTGATGTTTAGAGAAGCATTCACATCTGCATTTTCTGCGTGACCGCAGTTTTTGCAGATAAATTTTGATTGACTTGTTCTATTTGATCTGTCTGTAAAATTACAAATTCTACACTGTTGGCTTGTATAAGCTGGATTGACAGATTGAATTTTGAAGGGCCTCAGTTTTAATTCGGCCTTGGTTAAAATTCCTTGAACCTGGAATCTTCTGATTAGATAGTTGATTTTCCTACTTATTTTATCTTTAAATTTCAAGTCTTCAAAAACAACATATTCTATTTCGTCCGGGATATTGTTTAAACATCTATTAATTTCATTTTCAACCTTATTGGTTAATTGTCTTTGTTTTCTTAGATATTTATTTGAATCATATAATCCTTTAGCTTCTAATCTTTTGACCTGTTTTTCATATTTTAGAAATCTTTCAAACTCGTTTTGTAAAGACGTGGTATCTACTTGATATCCATCACTGAAAGTTAAGAGCTTACTTATGCCTACGTCTACTCCCAAAGTATTAGTCTGACAGGGCTTAGATAGGTTTAAACTAATTTTAGGCTCTGAATAAGAACCTATTATTTCTAATCTGTCATAAATTTCATCGAACTTAACGATAAAAGAATTGTTTAATTTAGTACCATTTAATCGATCTTCGTGATAACCTGACCATTTGATTGGAATGTTAATGTTTTCGTACTTATTCTTAATTTTTGTATTGGTAAAAATAGATAACCAATAATCAAAATGATCTGCTTGTTCAGTAGGTTGAAAATGAGTTGTTCTGTTATCTACTTTAATTACTAATTTTTTAAATTTAGGAAGTTTTGAAATTCTAATCTTATTCAGGACTTCCTTTTCAATTAAAGGAATAATTTCATTTCTATGTTGCAACCAGTACCATCTAACTTGTCTATAAAAATCGCCATTCTTCTTAGCTAAATAATTATCAACATCATCCCATTTAAAACAAAAATACCTGAGATAGTTTAGTTTTGAATCATCAAATTTTGTTTGTTTAATAGCTTGTTCATATCTCAACCAAATTGTATTAAAAACTCTTTCTTGAATTTGTTGATAATGATGGGATCTAATCTTGAAAAAGACATTGTTGTAATCTTTAGTATTGTTAATGAATTCATACTTGTTAGTTTCTATGATGGCACCAAAATGATGATATAACAATATATTTCCAACACCATTACACTGACTTAGAAAAATTTTCGTCCTTTCGGTCTTATTAAAATTTTCATCTGTATGGAATTTTATGGATTTAGTTGTCTTTTTCATTTTTAAGTTGTTGTATCAATTTTTCAGTTTTTCTTTTTGATCTACGTTTACCATAAATTTTTGCACAATATGAAGTTATGATCGAAATAAAATCTTGAATAATATCTTCTTCGTCAGTATCAACGGTATTGATAACCTCAATTTCTTTATGGTGAGTTTCACATAGAATTTCCAAAAAATGAAATCCCATTCTCGATAATCGATCTTTATGTTCTACTACAATCTTGGTGAAATCTAATTCTGTTAACAACTTTTCAAGTTTAGGGCGTTTGTCATTTATCCCCGACCCAAACTCAGTTACTACTTTATGTACTTGGTACCCTCTCGCATTGCAATAATTTATTAAACGATCCCTTTGTGTCTGTAAGTTCTTTTTATTGACTGTTGAAGAAACTCGGCAATAAACAACAACTTTCTCTTCCCTTTTTTCTTTGATTCCTAAAAATTCGTTATATGTTTCTTGTGTAACAAAGTTCATACCTGTTTTCGACTTTACGAATTGGATTTTCCCTGCAAGTCTCCAATTGTATAAAGTTGCCTTTGTTACGCCTAAATCCTTGGCTAATTTTGAAATTTTTATAAGCATAATTTTATTATAAGCATTAAGTTTGAAAAATCAATAAAAATTTTATAAAAAGTTTATTATTCTTTATTGAAAGTTAAATTTATATACCATATTTCACTTCATGCGGACAATTTTCGGATGTCGTAGTTCCATTAGGCCCACTGAATCCGCTTGTGTCTCCGCTATTATAATTAGGATGCCAATTATCCTCATAGACCTCAGTATTGCTTCCACACTTGGGACAAGATAATTTTAAATTCCAGGGAATGCTATATCTCCTCATTTCATTATATGTAATCTCTTCATTAATTGGAATGAACCCTTTAATTTTAAGGTTTCCAGGGTTGCCATATACTCTTCTTTCTTTTTCAAATTCTTTTCTTTGTCTTTCAATATCCCAAACAGTAGACATTTTATATTCTCCCCAAATCCACATCATATCTACATAACCATTTATCTCTGAGAAACTGAGCTGCTGTACTCGTTTGAATTGGAAAATTATTAGACTTCCATACTTTTGCAAATGTGTTATAAGTACCTGTTGCTGAGTCCCACCTATCCTCAGTTACTTCACCATCCTTTACTTTTCTAAAATGCTCATGCCCACAATAAGGACATATAATAGTATGATTGCCGTTAATTCTCACATCTATTTCAGATAAGAAATTCTTCGAGCATTCAGTACAATGAGCATCAGAACGTATAGGTTTAGTATTCTTCAACGGATCATATAATTCCGCTGTCATTAGTTACCTCCTTGATCGTTAATTATGATCTATCTCTTTAAATAACTCATTTAATTGACCCATACTTGAATTGCCCTCATCATAATCATCCGGACATCTAATAGTTTTAATATGTTTAATCAGTCCATGAGGGTCTGTATCGTTTTCTACTATAACATAATCAGATCTTACAATATCTGATGGACAAGAATGATCTTCAATAAAAAATTCCATATGTTTATTAATATCTTCTATAGAATCTTGATGTTCATACTTATACTTATCACGACTGTAAACTAAATATATAGGATGTTTTTGTGGAGGTATGCATAAAAGAGTTAATATTTTTTCACTCATATCTACCTACTCCGTTCACTTTTTCTAAAAAAGGATTGAATCCTGCTATCAACAGCTTCTAAAGTTTCTCTACCAGGAGTTGTTACAGCTTCAATCAGTAAGACTTTTACCTCTTTCCAATCGTCACCAGTACAATATCTTTCTTCATAACCCCATTTATTATTTTCCATGAATCCAACTTCACCACCTGGAAGAATGCCAAAATAACAACCTTCACTATCAAAATGCACATTTCTCCAAAACCAACCAATGTAGGGAATACTCTTATGCCCAAAGGCGTCATAATGAGTAATATCATCACATATCCCTTTAATCTTATTATTCAATTCTTCACTTGTCATAATTATACCCTTAATTCATTAACAGCCCTTTGAATTTTATCAACAATCATCCTACCTTTTTTACCAATCTGATCCATCATGTGAGTATAATTTTCTTTCTTTACAATAGCTCCTCTAAGACTTTTGATTTTGGCAATACGTTGAGCCTCATTTACTGCTACATCTGCTGAAGGATATCTTGTACCGTCTGGAAAATTGTCCATAATCTTATTCCAAGGGAATTGAGTCTTATCATGCCATACCCAACCTTGTTTGATTATACTACTTTTTGAATTGAACGAGAATTGACTTTTGAATTGTTTCTCTGGAAGTGAATCACGGTACTCCATTGGTGGGGTGGGACTCATATCGAATATGGAAAACACAACACGTCCTTGTTCTACACCTTCAACAAGGATAAGTGAATTGTCTGAATGTTCTCCCCATACTCCGATATGTAATTCATCTTGCTTTGCATCACTTTTTAAATCATCAAATCCTGGAACGTCCTGTGTAGACATAATTTGTACCTCCTTTAGATTTTATTTATAATAACCTTCAAGCGTTAATATAAATCTTGTTGCATCTAATCTGGTCTTAAATCCTGAAAAACCATTTAATATATGTGGATTTTTACCTACGCCTGACCATGACCTACCTAAATTAAAAACTTGGCCGACAAAAATATCTCCAATGTAGAATGAATAATGAAAAGGTTGTAATTTTTTCCAATGAAAATCTAGAACTTTACCCTCCCAATTTATTGAATACTTACTCATTGTTTTAATCTCTAAGAATGTACCTCATTAACCTCTGTGCTAACTTCCATTTATTTCAGAGCTATTGGCTTTACAAGTTCACGAATTGTTTGCTTCACCATATCTTCATAAAACAACCAATAACTTCCTGTTTTGAGCATCCAATAAAAACCATAAATAACGGCAAGAATAAGAATGATTCCAATAATCCAATAACCTATACTTTTCATTGTATCTCCTTTTAGTTCAAAGATTTATTCTTTCTTGTTCTGATATTTATTTCCTTTCCCTTAAAAGCCTTTTTTCTACTTTCCATCGTATTGACATCAATAATATCATCATCGAAAAGTATTGGTTTTAAACCAATACTACTTAAATAACCTCTAACCATTTCTGCTATTGTAGATTTACCTTTCGCGGCACCACCTTCAATAATAATCTCCATCATACCTCCTTAGTTATCAAAAAGACAACTTACAGATGTTTCGTTATGGATATTCAATATGGCATTGGCCAACAAATCAGCGCAAGATATGACATCTATTTTATCAGTATGTAAAGCCGATTGCTTTATGGAATCCGTTACATGTATTACATCAAAAGCTGATTCAGCTATTTTGTGATATGCCTTGCCAGAAAATACCCCATGACTAGCATATCCATCTACACTAACAGCCCCCGCACCTTTTAAAATACTAGCAGCTTTGCATAGAGTGGTTGCGGTATCAATCATGTCGTCAATAATTATGGCTCGCATATCCCTTACGGACCCCAACAAAATCATATCATCCACTTCATTTGCTACAATCCTTGACTTATGAATCATGGCGGCACTACAACCAAACTTTTTAGCATAATGAACGACCCTTGCTATTCCACCTTCATCTGGTGAAACCATCACAACAGGTACATCGTTATCCCGTATAAAATTTGATTCTATGTGTGGTGTAAATATGGATGAGGCAAACAAATTATCCACCGGACAATTAAAATAACCCTGAATCTGATTTGAATGTAAATCCATAGTCAATATCCTATCCACTCCAACGGCTTGAATCATATCGGCCATAGCTTTCGCGGAAATGGGAACCCTTGGTTTCAACTTTTTATCTTGCCTTGCATAACCATAGTACGGAATAACCGCAGTAACTCTCCAACAATTACTCCTTTTCAAAGCATCCAATATTAGAAATAATTCCATCCAATGTTTATTAGCAGGAGAAGACGTAGGTTGAACTACAAAAACATCACAACCCCTCATATTTTCACTAATTTCTATTTTCGATTCACCATCAGAAAAAGTATCGATAATAACATCGGCTTCCGCTTCATATAAATCTTCTCTGTAACAAATGGCCTTAACCAATTCAGTATTTGCAGAACCATCAATCAATTTAATTTGTCTACCATTCATTATGAACTCCTATTTCAGTACCTGATCGGTTCTCACACCCAAGGATATAAAATTGCTTCTACATTCCATACACCTATCTAGTAAATCTACCAGTGACTTCTTACTATTTACCTTACAATCCTTATCATTAGGATATTTATCAATTGCTAAATTACACTCACTAACATCCATCGGACTATTATGATTATAACCTCTTGATTCCATCTCCAGACTCAATTCTTCATGTCTTTTATACAAATCACACATCTGTAAACAATTATTAGTAATATAACCATCTACTCCCTTACCAATTTTCATATGACCTAAAAACATATGTGTTTCTACATGTTCACCACATAAATGTTTTCTACATAAAATCCTGGAATCCACCATCCACATTCTCATTGTAATGAGGGCCTTCCCACTTTACCAGTACCTTCCGATATATCATCCAAACATACCACTAATAAATCTCCTAATTTAGTACCCTTCACTTCATCCATAAAAAACTTTCTTTGTACCGTTAATGGAGATATATTTTTTAAACGAGCCGCCACTGTAATTGGTACCCATACTCCACAATTCTTATCTAAATTAACTGATTCCATAACAATCCCCTCTCTTATCTTTTTCCAATTTTAGATTTGTAAAATACCTTTCACTTAACCAACGAGAAGAATTCCATATCATTTGATTTTTCTTATCCTGTAAAAACTCCTTCTCTTTTTCTTCCTCAAGAAGAAAATTAAAAATAATTCTTTGTTCCTTTGTAAGGGATTTCACGTTTCACGTCTCCTTTTCCGATTCACAACGGCCATTGGTTTCATAGGGGGCGGGTTCTTCCAAGGCCAAGGCCATCCTTCTGGATGGTCTTCTTGTATCTGTTTTTCTAAATCAAGAATAAAACTAACATTAAGAATAATACATTGCTCTTCAGTAAGCATATCAATTCCCCTTTACCCTCATATCATCTATAAAAGGCCTTCCTCATACGATCTTCTAACCTAATCCTTAATTGATTTGATACAACTTTATGGGTTACAAATTGAGTTACCAAATTAAAAAACAACCAATATGGAAGGGTCTTAACCTTAAAATCTTCCAAGGTAAGATTAGAAGAAACTTCTACTTCCTGGTTCAATTGTTCCTGGTACCTAGTTCTGAGATCCAACCGTTTCATAACATACTCAAACATTGCCGGAGTTGTAACTACGTCCTGCCAAGTTCTCCAAACGTCTACCTGTTTCTTATAATCATCCATACCAACCTGAATAACCCTTCTCATTTCGTCATAGTCAAGACCGCTACTATGTTTTTTACGATAACTAACATAGGTTGTACCAACAACTAAACCATTGGAACAAACCACTCGATATCCACCAAAATCTATGGAAGTTAGCCAAGACCTATCATAACTACCTCTTACTACAATAGAAGGATTTACAGGTCCACCTTGTAATTGATATTCCTCAGACTTAAAACGATACACCGCCTGATATCTCTTACCGCCACCAATGAAATCCACTGACTTCGTGTAATCCTCACCCTTTAAAATATCGTCCACCACTTCTGTCAACTCTTGATAGGGTACCAATTTATAAGAATTAGAAACAATAGAAAAAGTTTCTCCTGTGTCCGGATTTACAATGGCCTTAGAATTCGAAATAGGAACTCCATCCCAATTTATCCCTCTCTCTTCTACGTTCGGAAAATCCATGACTTCCTCCTTTTAAGTTTTTCGACTACCCTTTTAATATAAGCATTAATAGAAGAAAATCAAGGAAAAAAATTAATTTATTTACCTTGCCCACCTAATATAATCTCTACTGTGTCTCACCAATAAAATACTACAATAATGTTTTGAGACGTTACATCTCGCCATTATTTGCTTACTAGATAATTTACTCATGGTCTTAGCAGGAATACTCAAAAACAACTCCTCCTTCAGACCTATTGGTCTATCTACGTAATTATGTCCACCTTTAGATTTCTTCTCTAATAAACCTAACTGAATTAAATACTTATTAACTGTACCCCAACCAAGTCCCAACTCTCTTGCAACTGGTCCTACGTACTTATCATGTTTTTCATATAAATATTTTACAAAGTCAAAAGATGTCTTAAAAGACGTATCATTCCAAGTATTGTATGTATCCTTAAAAGATTCCCAATCAACACCCATTGTACCTCCTACTTTAATTTCAATACTTTTTTAACGTCCTGCAATTTAACCAACAAAGCAGTATTGCGTAATTTTACACTACTAACAACCTTCTCATTAACTAACTTTTGTATTGCATGCATGGTGGAATTAGTTAACTCAGCAATATTGGAAACGGATAACCAGGTACCTTGATACTTTTCGTCCCCTTCAAAAGCTAGTTTTTCTTCCTCCACAGAATCAAATGTATAATCCATATAAACCTCCTATCCTTTTATTAACATGTTATTTATTTGTTCCCAAGCTTCGTCATTTATTTTAACACCACTATACCCCAAATATATATTAAATGGTTCAACTTGACCGGATATCATAAAAGTAGCCCTTCTTCCCTCATCAGGAGATTCCGTCAAATATAAAACCTGTATATCTTTAAAATTAATAAAACATGTATACATCTTATTATCCTCAGGGTCTTGAAACTCTATCTTTTCATACATCAATCACCTCCATATTGGTCTTGCTGGACAACCCACCACTGTATTGTCATTAAATACGTCCTTTGTAACAACAGAACCTGCCCCAATAAATGCACCAGCCCCTATTGTAATTCCTGGTAGAATGGTAGCATTGGCCCCTATAGAAACCCCATCCTCTACAATTGTTTCAATGAAGAGTCCTGTCTTAATGGCATCGGGTCTTTTGACGTTTGTAAAAACAGCAGATGGGCCAATAAATACGTCATTACCAATAGTAACCCCAGTATAAACCGAAACATTATTCTGGATCTTACAATTGTTCCCAATGTGAACACCCTTACCAATATACACATTTTGACCCAAAGAACAATTCTCACCTAGAATGGCACCCTTATCAATATGACAAAAATGCCAAATATGAGCACCACCACCTATCTCAACATCTGGTTCCACAATAGATGTAGGATGAATAAATATAGGATGTACCATTTCACCTCCTATTCCTCAAATTCAATTCAGCCCATGTCATAGGACCAACAATACCATCAGGTAATAAATCAAAACGTCTTTGAAATGATATAACAGCACTAAGTGTAGCTCTACCAAACATACCATCCTCAATTAGACGATAACCGTGATCCTGTAACCTTCTTTGTAATTCTTTTACTGATTCACCAACACATGTCAATGATAAAACCCTTCTATTTTCTTCTACAATATAATTACTATCTTTTGAACGCAAATAACCTTCCCTATCCAAACCCAGAATACGTTTATAATCGAACACCGGACAAGTCTTATTGCTAACTTCACAATGTCCATGGAAGGTTATTTTACCTTCATAGCTTTCGTTGATTTCCAAAGCTAATTCGTATAATGTGTTGTATTCTTCTGTTGTAAAATTATCCAGGAACAAACCATCAAGACAAATGGCAATTGACCTTGAATTATGTCCATATTGGGCTGCTGGGATAAGTGCAGGAGGTCTAGCAAATAATAAAGTACCTTTTAGATCAATTACATAATGGTATCCAATCTGTGAAAACCCTCTGTTTTGATGCCACTCATTAATTGCATTTACTAAGTTCATACCAAACAAATCTCTATTCGCATAAGCTGTACAATGCAAAAATACCTTGTCAACTTTTCTTCTAGGTTTTACAAAGTTCATACAGTACCCCCAAAATAGACAGGAATATACTTCACATGATCTGGCTTCTTTTCAAGATTATACAATCTCATGCCATTGTAGTGGGCTACCAATAACAAAGGTATTTGCTTCATACCAAATGATTTATCAACTTTGAATCTATGTCTACTACCAGAACTAAAACGTTTGTTGATATACCTTCTAGCTTCCTTACGACTAAACCTATCATTCTTACTTTGCATTGCAAAAGAATAAACAATTTCATCGTCAATTTTTTTCCATCCAAAAGATACGGATACTTCACAAAGGTATTCTTTTGTTTTATGTTCCCATCGAAAATACCTGTATTCCAAATCCAATTCTTTCTGTAATTCTCTTTCAGCCACCCTCTCTTTGAGTTTTACAATAAATCCACTTTGCAGCCTCCTAGCTTTCTCTTCATCAACTTTTGCTAGGTTCCTCCACCTTTCTGTCAACCACTTTTCCATCTTTCTCCCCCTTTTCTTGATGTTCAATCATTAAATCCGCAAATGATGCCAATATCCTGTAATTGTAATTAATATCATTAGTACCATAGTATTTGGCTAACGCTTTTGTTATAGATCCAGTTTGATCATAGTATTCTCTAAAAATGGCACACCCCAATCGTACATTGTTTTTGATATGGTAAATTTCATCACCTTTAATTCCAAATTTAGTTATCTTGTCCTGGTGAAATTTAGGATGGACTTGCATCAATCCTTTACAGGATTTACTGGAAATTGAAATGGGTTTAAAACTGGATTCCTTATCAATAATACTTACAACAAACACATATGGAAGTTGATATTCATCAGCATATTGCTCCACGGCACTAGCTATTTCTCTTACCACAACAGGATCTAACTTGGGTTGTTTATCACTTATCAAAGCGATTAATTTATTATTTGTATTTTCTTCAATCACAATAGATTTGGCACTAACTGGCGATTCGGATTTGCTCAACAAAAATCCGGCAAGAAATCCTACTAAAAGAAAACACAACCATACGGATGACAATTTAACTATTTTCATCATTTTGCTCCTTTTTTATTTTCTTCTTTGCTTGTTTTCTAAATTCATCCTCTTCGTCAACATTGTACCAGGAAGGGTAATTTCCATATTGGTCCAACAAATTCATAATTGCATTTTCTTCGTTTCCAAAAAGTTTTGCAAATTGTTCTTTGGAATATTTTTCTGCTTCTTTACCACCTACCCCCACAAAGAGAAAACAATCACATATAGATCGCATGTACTTTACATATAGAGCATTTCTAATTAATCTAGTACCTTTTTGAAAATCTTCACCCTCATATCGTTCATCAAGAAAACGACTACCAAATGCTTCCATAGCGCTAACAACTTGAAACATATCATTCATATGTTTAGCAATATTAACGCAATTTTTCTCAGCAGCCTTAACAAAATCTTTCATTTTATACCCCTAAATATTTTGCCCTAAATTCATTTTCAGTCATAATAGGAATTCCACGCTTTACGGCTTTCTTATATTTAGAACTTGAACTTGGTCCGGAAGCAATCAAAACATCGGCTTTACTGGCATCCACAAATCTGTACCCATAAGGCCTAAATTCTTCAATAATCTGCTTCCTTGGCTTGCTAATACCCCCAGTTAAACAATAGCTGACCTCTGTAGTTTTTGCTTCTAAAACCGCTAAGTTTCCATTGAAAAAGTCAATGACCTGTTCAACTCGATCCAAGTTGTTCTCCAAACTTGCAAACGCCACTACCGTAGTACAAAACTTTTGCCATCCACTTACTGATCTGTTCCTAATTGCATCTACAAAATCATGAGATGTAACGCCATAAAGCACATTTGCACTTGACGTTCTTCCAAAATTGGGAAGTCCCGACAACAGCAAAATTTGGTCCACACCTGGTTTTGCATTTGCTATGTTTTGAACCATTTCCGAAAGTAATTCCCACTTATGTGGAGTGAAGCTGCCCCACTTGGAACTTAGCTCATTTTGTGGAGTATTGGCCATTATACGTAAATCATCCATAGTCGAAATAACAAAAATGTCCAAAAACTCATCTAGCATGGCACCCGCAACACCTTTGGGTTTAAATTCGTCTAAAATATTCATCACCAACCGTGATTCAATGTTTGAGCACCCTTCATTGGTACAGCACAAATGGACACCCACCATATTCAAATCACCACCACACTCAGGGCATTTATCAGGCATTTGATAATAGTCAGATTCTTCCAATGTTTCAATAATCTTTGGAATCACGGAATTGGCCCTTACAAGACTCACCCTGGCCCCTATACCACACCCCCTTGCTTGCATCCACTCTACATTGTTTAGAGTCACATTGCTGATTGTAGCTCCGTCTAACACCACAGGATCAATACCAGCTACCGGAACCATTCGACCCAATGAAGATAATTTATAACGGATTTTTTGTATGGTGGATTCTATACTTTCATCAGCAAATTTATAGGCAATGGATTCACTTTGATAATGATCCCATTCACCACTTCCTATACTTGATCTATTTTCATGGACTGCAAAGACTAATCCATCGTAAGGAATCGTATTCTCAAGAATAGAATAAAAGTGGTTGTCATAAAATATAGACTTTTCCATATCCAAGGATTTCACAAGTGCTTCAAAAGACATTTCTACATGTTCACATACAGTAAATCTCCAACTTTCTAATATAGGAATGTTTCCACCAGACGGATTGGTGATGATATCATATGCTACAAAATTCAATTTTTTTACTTCTTCACGGTTTGAATGTTTGGATTGAGATAATCCAGTTGCTTTGTTTCTAGGATGGGAACCACCAATTTCTTCAAAATCTTTCCATGTGAGGACAATTTCCCCTCTTATGGCTGTTGGTGATTTTTGTAGTATGGTATGTGGAATGGAATGAGCTATGTTATGTGTAATATCAACCCCTACAAGCCCGTCAGTACCCCTAGACACGACCTTAACCAATTTCCCATAGTTATAGTAGGACACAGCACAAGCACCATCCATTTTAGGAGTTACTTCAATAATGGTGTCAGGATCAAAATGACCCTTTATAGTATCTTGATTGATTTTACCAAGACTACCGATTGGTTGACAAAAATGTTCAGTATCACCCAGTTCAGAACCAAACCCAACACCCAAATCTTCCCCACCATCCTCTACATACTTATTATAAAGAATGTTAAATTCTCTATTGGAGATTTTAGGTTTACCTGCGTAGTAAGCCTGGGCATAATCTACAAGTTGCCCTTTACGATCACTTAACTCCATATTCTCCTCTCCTTATATAATTTTAACTACAATTATAATATAAGGATGAATTTGAATAGTTCAAGGGAATAAATTAATTTATACAAGAATAAATGCGGACTTATATCAACGGTAGATGCCAGGATTACACTGGTACAAAACTTAGATGTATTTTCATGTTGCGTTGAATGTCACATGTTATCTTGGTGGGTAAGGCGGGAGTTGAACCCGCATGGTTTTAAAACCGAGAGGGCTTAAACCTCTTGTGTATACCAAATTCCACCACTCACCCATTTCATCTCAATTCTTCTCCGATTACAGTATGAACAATAATTGTTAACCATCTTTCAAGAGTATTATTCTTCATTGGAGCATGACCATACCAAGAAATATTTGGATCAGAGATATCTTCCTTTTTGAAATCCTTTGGTACATGTTTTATTGCTAATTCCAAAGAACTGAAAACTAATAATTTATCAGTTTCACAATGAAAATACCCTTCTTGCATAATTGCTACTTTCATCTCAATTCCCAATATCCAGGAACCCAGACCCTCTGGCATTCGGGTGGTACAAAATTCCCAAAAAAGTTATAGTATCCTTTGGAACATCTCAATTGCAAACTACCTGGAATCCATACCTTCTTAAAATATCTTTGCTGAGGTGGTTGGACGTATTCCTGTTGAACATAAACTCGTTCTTGTGATGGTCTAACTACCCTACCATCAGGGTATCTTTCATCTGGACAGTACCCCAATCGATCAGGTGGAATCTGGTTTTGATTATATCTCTCTACGGCTTCCATGACTACCATTCCAACAACAATACCGGCCATTATATACCCACATGGATTATCATAACAAACCCAATCATTATAATAATCACCTGCATTGACATTCGGAATCCATAGTAAACAAATTAGGAAAGCAACCATCACCATTTTTCTCATCTTACTTATCTCCTAAAAATAAGTTCAAATCCATATCACCGTACTTCTTTATAAATACAGGCACAGTACATAATTGGAATTCCTGAATAGACCCCAGCTCCTGGTGTCAGTATACCCACTAAAACCAATTCAGATTTCACACCATCATCATCTCTAATCGGATATATTAAATTTTTAAAATCTACATGGCGCAATTTCATGCTAGTACTCTCAATTTAGTAAGTTCCGTGGTATATTCCTTATTAGATCCCAGTTTTGCCCATGAACCCCTACAACCGTTTGGACATGTTGTAGCTGTAAACGGACTATCTGAAGTTGGGATATGATCTGGAACAAATTGTTCACCACAATCAAAACAATGGGTTTGACCTTCAGGTGCAAATAAAGTTTTCATATGACCTCCTTTTTATTTTCGATTTCCCTCTAACAACATCTATAATATAATAATTAATTCCAAAAAATCAAGAAGAAAAATTATTTTTTATCAATTTTCTTCTTTTATCCAACTTTTCCTTCATCAACTTTCTTCTTTCCCTTGCTATAGCAATCCTTTCTTTTCTACGGTTATCAATCAATTCTTGTTTTAAAATATCATTTTGAGTCAGTTTAGGAATTAACTTTGGAGTTTTAACAGGTTGAGTTTTAGGTTGAGTTTTAACAGGTGTAGGACTTGGTATCACCCTTTTTGTTGTTACTTTTGGAGTAGTCATTTTTTCTCTGGTCACTTTTGGAGTATTGACTCCTGTATTTCTATATCCACAAGACTTGCAGATAGATAATTTTCTGCCCCTTCATAAAGTCCTTACTTTAAGAATCTTACCACATTCAGGGCATTTTTGTTCCGTCATTAGTTTCTTCCTCTTCCGATTTAACCAAATCTGCTAATTTTGCATCCAACAATTTCAAAATATCTTCGGTTTTATCAACAAACAATTTCTTCATATTTCCAACTTCAAGTAACTCGTGATCCCTATCAATATCCAAATTTGCCATGCCATGGATAATTCGTTCTACTATTTTTTCTTTATCAGCCAAACGAGCACAATCAAGTATGATATTCCGAAAAGCATTTGTCTGCATAGCTACCGAAACTTTTTTCTCAAACTGATCCTTTGTAAATACATCGGCCTCATAACACAGATCCAACATAGCCCCAAGTGTAGCATCTACTGTTTGATTAAATGTATCCGTTTCTGTAAATTTTTTCATCAAAAAGTTACTCACCGAATCTCTAAATTGATTGAAATCGGCCTTCAAAGTTGGTTTCTTTTTACCAACTGTTTTTCTAGCAGTTGTCATTTTAGCTTTTGCCATAACTTCCTCCTCAAATAGAAAATAAAATAACTGATAATACCTCTTCACCACCAAAATATTTGGTGCATACATCCAAAAAATATCCTGCAAAATAATTATTCATTGACGTTAACAACATGTAATTCTTTTTACCTTCGAATATACTGGGATCAATATTTGTTTGTTCTACCTTCAACATACCCAAAACTCTATCATCTAGAATATTCAACGGAATTTTATTATGTACCTTCAACAACCCTTCTAATACAACCGGACAACTATCAGAAACATTATCCAAATACCACTCAAAATACTCCACCGGTATTCCAAGTAAATCGCAAACTGTTTTTATTCTTTTACAATCTGTGTAAACACACTCAAAAGGGTATGACTCAAATACTAATTGTATTAACCTATGTATGTATTTTGACACTTCATCTGGAACTTTATCACTATCATACAAATGAACTAAAATATAATCTAAAGCCTTAGAAACAAACAATCTGTATGCCCAGGCATTTTTATATGTAGCAAACGTCTTATACAAGGCATGACATTTAAACCCGGAAGCATACTTACAATGTAACCTTGCGACTGTTTTATCATCCAAATACACGGAATAACGCCGTATTTTTTTAGTGTTAACCGATTGAGATGGACTAAGTGTTAATCTTTTTTTGGAAATATCTGGGTTCTTTCTACGATCAAAAAGATGACCAAAAGGTCGAGTTAATCTAAAAAGGTTAAACCCATTAGCCCGAACAATTCCATCGTCCAGTACATCAATTAGATACATTACTAAACCTGGCACCTAAAGCAGATCCATCCTTATAATTTGATGGAGTAGATAAATTGATTCTAGCAGGACGTTCAACAGTCACTCTGGTTGTTCTATATACCTCGATATTACATATAGTATGTATACATTTATTCAATTCGTCCATTAAACGACCAAATTCTATATAATTCGTTTTAGGCAAAATCCTGACTCCTTCTTGGCAATCTTTCACCAGTTAAAATCCGTTCTGTTGGTAAATCATAAGATATCCTATTCATAGCCGCCGCTACACTTAAATTAGATTTTGTCCAACCAAAAGCAACTGCCTTCAACCAAGAAGGATTAGTTCCACCAACTTGATTGGACCCTTTCAATAATATAGTACCTTCATCAAACATCCTCAAACCAAAGGAACCATCACTTTTTTCTACTATCTCCGTTAAAGCCCTGAAAATAACTTCAAAATGAATTCTACTAATCGATACTCCTTCTTCTTGATACAATTCGGACAGACGAGATACAAACACAGTTGACAACAACTCTAAATCATGTGTAGCATTCCACAACTTTCTAAGACCAGCCTCCCCATAGCTCAAAAACTGACCTTTACGAACCCATTCCCCGTCATACACAAAAACGGTTTGATCTAAAACTTCTCCCTGACATTCTTCTTCTATAAAAAGTTGAATTACTCCCTCATCCGTAATCCCAATTCGTACCGTACCATCTACTCTAGCAACCACAGCCTCTATCTTTGGAGTATTTACCTCAAAATAGGTTTCTAAAATTGGAACTTTATTCGTTACATCCTCCTGTCTTACTGCGTTTATATAACTAATTAACGGTTCACCAACGTTTATCATTTGCCCATCACTAACAACAATTTCCGCTATATTATGAGCATAATAACTATCCTCATCTACCTGAACAATAGAAACAAATTCTCCTAGAAATATCTTAACTATTCCAGCCTTCTTTGCTTTAGCTACAGTCGGACTATCTCCTAACTCAGCGGCCCCACTGGTATGAAATGTCCTTAATGTCATTTGCGTAGTAGGTTCTGATAAAGACTGACCCGCAATAACACCAATAGCAGTATTCTTAACTACTCTCCTTCTAGTAGATAAATCAACCCCATAACATTTTTTACATATACCTCCTTTTCCTTTACAAAAAATAGGTGATCTTATTTTCGACCAACCATCCTTAGATTCCAAAACGGAACGACCCTTGACAACTGAATTAGAAACCCACATACCTTCGTCTGTATGACAATCACTGGATACAATATATAAATCTCTTGCCGCCATAACCAACCTTCTGGTCAAATAACCTGTTTTTGGAGTAGAAAACTTAGCATCTGCTAACCCTTTACGACTGCCAGACATTGAACGAAAATAACCTATCATATCCAAACCTTCTGTGTGGTTTCGTTCAATAGGATTTCTAATAATCTCACCCGACAAATCAGACAACATTCCCTTTGCTACAGTTAACTGAGAAACCTGACTCATAGAAGCCCTAGCACCAGTATTCAACATCAAAACCAAATTATTATCCTCTCCGGCTTCTTCTAAAAAATCATTTTGTACGTCCTTTATAGTATCCATCCACTTACGTACAATTCTAGAATGTTTTTCGACTTGTGTCATATCACCGGATTCTATTTGTTCTGCATATTCCCCAGCTTCCTTAAACTTGGCATCCCTAGTGGATGGGATTTTAAAATCTCCAATACACAAAGAAAAATTAAGTTTTGTAGACCACTCAAACCCCAAATTTTTCAAATCATTCATGGCCTCTACAAAAACAACCCTTCCCAAAATATCATAAGATTTACTTAACACTGATTTAATACTTTTCTTTGTCAGAGGTTCTACAATAGGTATACCTAATAAATTTCCAACCCACAATCTACCCAAACAGGTATCTTTATAATCCTTACCATCAAAAAATAAAATTCTCTCGTTAACCCGTACTTCGTCAATTTGTTGTAAATATTCTAAGGAAGATAATGTTCTAAATTTTCTAACTGGTTCAACCTCTATTATCTTAGTTAATTTATACAATCCAATCAACATTTCATGGCTAGGTGTTATTGCCACACTTCCATCACTGGCATTTAACACATGTTTAGTACCATCCATCAACATTTTTACATCGTGTAATGATTCCTTACTAATAGGAATATGTACAGCCATTGTATCCTGTACAAAAACACCATCGTGAGTAGAAAATGTAAAATTATCAGCTACAGTAAAATCGTATCCAACAGTCTTACTAGGAGCTAAGGCTATGGTTACCTCTAAACAGCTAATATGGACCTTCTCAGCACCTCTCACAAGGCTATATCGACTAGGTTTCTCTAATATAGTTACAGGACTAATTTTCATATATTTATTTACTTCTTGATCAAACACTATCAAACTATGATCTTTAGAAACCCAAAATTCCTCAAACAAATTATCAGGACTAGAAACCGAATACATACATAAATTTTCATGCTTACTATATTCCAATATAGCTTTATCTTCTACATCACCAGTATCCAAATTGATAGATTGAATAGTTATGTCTACATTTGGTTTAAATTTTGTAATTCTAACACCTTTGAGATTTGTATACTGTTTTACCTGAGTAAACAATTTCATAGTGACGTCCTTCTTCTTAATTTTGATTTTGGAAGATCTAAAGCATTTCGAATAAAATCAACAGTCTGACTTAGTACTAAATCTCTATTTTTTATAACGTCTCTTTCCCATACAATTAATGTCTCAAAACCTAAACCTCGTAATCTGGAAAGTTTAGAATTATCTATATACCATATATCTTTTGCCTCCTTTCTATCCAGATGTGGATGAGGCATATCAAGATCATATACTTCAGGATTCATATGCCAATAATCTCCATTAAACTCAATTGCAACCTTACGATCTTCATAAAAAGCAGCAAAATCTAACAACATAGAAAACGAAGGTTTCTCCACATACACCCAATACTCATTAATAACATTGTCAAAACTAAAATAAGTTTTTAATTCCTCACATGGTTTGATTAATTTATCTACTCTATCGAAAAACAAAGAAGCTAATTTCGATGTACGAGAAAATGGTTTATTACCCCGTTCATTCATAATCTTAAGATGTAATTGATTCTTAAAAATATTATCAACATCGTAATGTTCCAAAAAAGTTTGTTTCTTTTTATTCTTGACTTTCTGAACCTTGGAAACGTTAGTAACGCCATATTTTTCGAAACATGTTTTATCTCGTTTTTCAATTTGACTTGCTAATTTCAAATGATGACTAACACCAAACTTCTTCATCATTGTATCTACTTTTTTATCTTTGATTTCTTGACTTTGCGAAACATTATCAACACCATATTTTTTTCTAATAGAATTTCGCTGTTTCCGTTGAACAACTTTATTCTTCATAGCTTGGGAAGCTGTCATTGGTTTATAACCAAATTTACTAGCTTCTTTAACTACAATACCATAACTAAATTCATTATTCAACACATCAGATACAATAACGGGAAATGGTAACTTTTGTTTTCTATAGTACTCATCGTAAAATTCTTTACTTAATACTCCTTCCTTATACTTCAACCAGGGTTTACAATGAACTGCGTGATTACTAAAACTTCTCCTTGTATCAAATCCTCTACCACACATACAAACAAATGGTTTTATCAACTGCTGTTCAATTTCCCTATCATAAAATTCCGGATACTCTTGTTTAATATCTTCGAAAGTTTTATTTTTTACAACCTCATTTGTAAGGACTGAACTCAAATATGTTTGAAAAATTTTACATCTCTTCCTATGAGATATTAATCCTTTTTCCGTACTAAAACGTTTACCACAACGACAATGTAATAATTTAAACATAATAATTTGTCGATTAACATCCGCTGGTGATATATACAAATCATTAAATTCTTCACTAATCCGTTGAGATGTGAGATGTATTCTCTGTTGCAAAAATTCTCTAGTTAAAACTTTAGTAAGGTATCGTTGATACAAACTACACTTTCTACCATGTAAACCAAAAGATACGTTTGTCTCCAAAATTTTCCCACATACACATTTAATCCATTTTTCCTTTGTCATATTAAATCTCCTTCAAATCAAAATTTTCTAAATCTTCAATATGACATAATATATTATAATTCTTATCAGAAATCAATGGAATTTTTAATTTTACGGAACACAACGAAGAGTCCCCATCGAAATCGGCATTAAAACCACCACATACCAAAGAGGGTAATCTAATTGACTTACCAGAATGGAGAAGAATTTTAAATGCTCTAACTCCTAACTTATGTAACGTTGGTTGTCGATTTAAAATAATTCTATGATCCTTACAAATAACTTCCAGGCATTCTTCTATTCTAAAATCATCATTCTTTATCATATCTCGTATAGTTTTAAATTTAAACCCTTTTTTACGAAAATAATTAATAATAAATGGTACAAATAAATTTTTTGCCATTTTTATTGGAATTCCCGCTTCATCAAGTT
>Ga0233431_1003055_pt1 | contig 21228 bp, 11 predicted proteins | sample SI_118_April2016_FD_179867 | JGI IMG/M metagenome (GOLD analysis project Ga0233431, IMG submission 179867) | Seawater microbial communities from Saanich Inlet, British Columbia, Canada - SI_118_April2016_200_MG | ecosystem: Environmental > Aquatic > Marine > Inlet | place: Canada: British... | reverse complement strand
AGTTGGAACAAGAAGTTTTCTCCCTTGAATATACGAAAGATAGATTGAAAGATATCCTCCTTCTCAAAAAAGATTTGATTAACTTCAGACGCATAATAATGCCTCAACGTGCTGTTATTGCTCAACTTGAACACAAAAACCAGAAATTCTTACCTGAAAAACTAGAAGTGTACTTCGACGATATAGTAGATAAAATCGAGAAAATTTGGAATAACATCGAAAATCTTCAGGAATTAACGACTTCAGTGCAGGAATCAAACGAATCGATCATCTCTCACAACACAAACAATATAATCAAAACACTAACGATACTGTCAGTAATAATGCTTCCATTGACTTTCATTACGGGCTTTTATGGCATGAATATTCACGGCCTTTGGTACGCGGAATCAACCAATTCAGTATGGCTAGTTGCAGGATTAATTGCGTTTGTTGCATTCGCTATGATTCTCTATTTCAAGATGAGAAAATGGATGTAGGAGGGCAACAAATCTGCTCAAGCAGATGCAGTTGCACTCGTGATCACTTGTGATCACAAAAAAAGCTCTTGTCAAAATCCCAAAAATTTGATAGATTCTTACCTGATAGATCCCGGAAGGGAGAATTTTTTTACCCAGATACCACATGAAACGCACAGAAAAAAAGAAAGTTATAGAAAAATACGCTGTCCACACAAAAGATACTGGATCAGCACACGTTCAGGTTGCAATTCTAACAGAGCGGATTAATTCACTACAAGAACACCTGTTAAGTCATCCAAAAGACAACCACTCAAGAAAAGGACTACTTCAAATAGTAGGAAAGAGAAGAAGACATTTCAACTACTTAAGACTTCACGATAAAGATAGTTATGAAAAATTACTTAAGGATTTGAAGCTTAAAACACCAAAAAAAGCTGCAACAAGAAAAACAGTAAAGAGAAAAGTGGCAACAAAAGCAGAAAAAGCAGCACCAAAGAAGGCAACAAAGAAAGCAGCAGCAAAGAAGCCAGCTGCAAAGAAAGCCCCAGCTAAAAAGGCAGCAGCAAAGAAACCAGCTGCAAAGAAAGCCCCAGCAAAGAAATAAATTGATCTTTAAAATATAGTGCAAGGTGTGGATTATACGCACACAAGCACAAAACCTATTAGAACCTTGGAGCAAAGGGTCGTTTAGGTGGCAAAAGCCGGAAAGTTTCACTGTCGTATCGACAATCACGAAATTTTTCAACTCTTGTTACTTAAGCCCTCTCCGGTTCCGAGGTGACCGCACACATTATAAGTGAGCGGGGAATTTAACCATATTAAAATGGAACCAAAAAGTTTTTCGTGTGACTTGGCAGGACGAAAGTTCGAACTCAAGTTACACCCAATCACAACACAAGCTACGGGTTACATTATCGCTTCATTAGGCGACACTGTAATCATGGCTAACACTTCTGTGTCTGAAAAAGGCAAAGAAGGATTCAACTATTTCCCAATGTCAGTAGACTACGAAGAAAACATGTACGCTGCCGGCAAGATCAAAGGAAGTAGATTCGTCAAACGTGAAGGCCGACCATCTGAAAACGCAATTTTAACAGCGCGTTTGATTGATCGTCCGTTACGACCACTTTTCCCAAAGGGAACAAGAAATGAAGTACAAATCATTTGTAGTGTCCTTTCTGCGGATTTGGAAGTAGACCCAGGAACAAGTGCAATAAACGCTGCATCAGCAGCATTGTTGCTCACAGGAGCGCCTTTTGAAGGTCCTGTTGGAGCTGTTCGAATGGGATACGTTGACGACAAACTCGTCATAAACCCAACTTACCAACAATGCGAAGAAGGTAAGCTCAACTTAGTTGTTGCAGGAACAGAAGACGCAATCACAATGGTCGAAGCAGCAGTCAAAGAAGTTTCTGAAGAAGTTATTTTAGAAGCATTACAAATTGCTCACGAAGAGGTAAAGAAACTCTGCCAACTTCAAAAAGATTTCGCAGAAGAATTCAAAAAGAATAACGAAGTGAAAGACATCACATTAGAACTCAGCCTTCCTTCAGAGGAAGCTGCAACAGCAGTTGATTCAGTTCTAACAGATGACATGCTCGACTCAATCAAAGGAGTTCTCAAAAAAGAAGTCAAAGAAAATCTTCACAAAGTAGAAGAAACAGTCCTCGAAAAATTCGCAGCAGAAATCGAAGAGGATAAATTCTCAGAAGGAGAATTAAAAGAAATCATCCTCAACAAATTTGAAAAGAGAATGAGACAAAACATCCTAGAAAAAGGTGAACGTATTGACGGTCGAAAACCAGATGACGTTCGTGACCTGCACTCAGAAGTTGGAGTTCTCCCAAGAACTCACGGAACAGGTCTCTTCAATAGAGGAGAAACTCAAGTTCTCACAATTACAACACTCGGAGGACCACAAGATGCACAGATCGTAGATACGATGGAGAAAGATAGCGAAAAAGGTTACTTCCACCACTACAAATTCCCACCATACGCAGTAGGGGATATCAAAATGCTTCGTGGAGCTTCTCGTCGTGATATCGGTCACGGAGATCTCGCAGAACGCGCATTGATCCCAGTCCTTCCAGGTAAAGACAAATTCCCATACACAATGTGGTTGGTTTCTGAAGTTACAAGTTGTAACGGATCAAGCTCAATGGCATCTGTATGTGGATCAACTCTTTCATTGATGGACGCAGGTGTTCCAATCACAAGACCAGTTTCTGGTGTTGCTATGGGACTCGTTGTAGACAAAGACAAATTCAACGGTGGTGCAACTGAAGACGGTTCATACACTATCCTGACAGACATTCAAGGAGCAGAAGACTTCGCCGGAGACATGGACTTCAAAATCACAGGTACTACAGAAGGAGTTACAGCTCTTCAGATGGATATCAAAGTGAAAGGTCTTTCAATCGAATTGATGAAACGTGCTCTTACTCGTGCAAAAGAAGCAAGACAAGAAATTCTAGATTCAATGCTGAAAGCAATTCCAGCTTCACGTGAAAAACTTTCTGCATATGCACCACTAATAATGAACCTAACAGTTGATACCGACGACATCCGTGTCGTGATCGGAAAAGGCGGTGAAACAATCCAAGCAATTTCAAAAGAATGCGAAGTTGAAGTAAACATCGATGACGATGGAATCGTAACAATCACAGCTCCAGACCAAGAAAAAGGTCAGAAAGCTGTAGACTGGATCGAACAGCTTGTATACAAACCAAAAGTTGGTGACATCATCGACGGAAAGGTTGTCAAAATCATGGACTTCGGAGCATTCGTAGAACTATCGCCTGGAAAAGACGGATTAGTTCACATATCTAAGCTTTCAAAAGACCGTGTGAACAATGTAGAAGACGTTGTGAAAATGGGAGATACATTGAAAGTCAAATTAGTTGAAATCGACTCTCAAGGAAGATACAATTTGACAAGCATGGCAGCTCTCGAAGGTGGAAACCCAGCTGCTCCAGCTCCAAAGCAAGAACCAAAGGAAGAAGCATAAATAAAACAAAGTAGGCGCTTGTTTCTAGGCCCTCACAGGCTCGGACTCGGGCGCCATCTCGCGGGTATCGTATAATGGCTATTACGACTGGTTGCCAATCAGTAAACACGAGTTCGACTCTCGTTACCCGCTCCAAACTGAACAAGAAACTCAAACCGAAGGTTTGAAGTTTTTTGTGAGGAATGGGCGGGCAAGCTTGCTTACCCGCTCCCATTTACGAAAACAGCCTTTTGTGTTATAATATGTGATAGTAAAATCATATTATTTAAACATTTAAAACAATGGTAGATTCAGATTTAGAATTATTTCCCCTTGAAGAAGTTGATGAAGATACAATAACAGATTGTGTTATTAGCTTAGAGGAGGGTGAGGAAACGCACAAAACCATAGCGGAAAATCATCAGATTGTAGAAAACCTGGGTTTAAAAGCTGGAGTAGATGCCGAGACAGTCAAAGCAAGGATGGATGCGCTTATCGACATGCTATGTGAAAGAGGAAGTAATGACCTTGAACTAGCTCATAATTCATCTAGAGCCAATCTGCTAGCAGCTATCAGAGCTCAAAACGAATTTGTTGAAGCGAGACTCCAATTTGAATCCACAAAATATGCAGCAATGGTTTATTACTATTTAACATTTCATGAGGTGGAAATCCCAGAAGAGTTAATGAAGTTATTAAAAAAAGATTTGAACATCCCAGATGAAATAGATGCATCGAAAATCAAAATAGTAGTAGAATCAACCCTTGAAACAGTTGCAGATATCGGAGATGAAATACTTCTTGAAACTCCACCACAGACTTCATTAGAAGAGTTAAAAGAAGCGATCAGAACAGATCAATCTTTAAGCGAAACTTACGCTGACACAGATAAACTAGTCCAAGCTTATAAAAATGAGGAAGACGAACTGGTCCAATAACCTTTCTTTTAATGAAACGTTCAATAAAAATAATGATTGGCATCATCCTAGGGTTAATTGTCGTCGCTGGAATTGCACTAGCAACAAACGGAGACTTCCTTCAAGGATATTTTAATAGGAATAAAAAAACTTTTACAATCATTCCTCCCCCCCCAAACTATTGCATCAATCCGCATGAAATAGCATCTGGAGGAGACAAATACAGTGTAAAGATGCTAGTTGGACAAGAGTATTGGGAATCACAGTACTCATCCTTCAAAGAAAATGATTTTGAAAAACTACTACCGGAACATATTCAAAATAAACTCAACAAGATAAACGAGAAGAGTAACTGTTTTTTCTCTGCAGTAGATTTTCATCTGAAACTGAAAAAAGATGAAATAATGAAAAATACAGAATTAAAAAAGATCCTAGACGAAAACTATTGCGAATTAAAAGAGGATACCGAGATTAAATTTGGCGATCTTATTACAATAGAAACCCCTAATGAAAAAAGTGACAATTTCCACCATGCCGCGATCATTCTCAATAAACATTTTATACTTGATAAACCAGATTCAGGCTCTTCATCACTCCGTATCGCACCAATTCAAATCCTATTTGATGAGTGGGGACACTATTGGGATTGTCCATCGCCACCTTGGCCTATGGATGAAGAATACAAATGTATAAATTTCAGATTTTGGAGATATAACAATTAGTAGCAAAGATATAAAAAATCACACCCCAGTCCGCACTTCGTTCATCATGGAGCTCCAATACTTTACAAATATGTTTACAAAAACCTTTACAATTATTCATACTGGATATATAATTGAAATATGTTTAATCCAAATTTTAAATTAGGTACAAATCTTTTTCAGGTCATTAATGAGTGTGAGCGTTTTTATGGTCAGCTTGAGGCTTTGCAGATTCCAAAGGAAATTGAATTAAACCTTGAAAGAGATACAAAAATAAAATCTTCTTATATTTCAAATAGCATGGAGGGCAATCCCTTATCTCTCCCTGAGGTAACAAATCTTCTTCTAGACGATAGAGTCCCCGCTAATAGAGATGAAAAGGAAATTATAAATTATTTCAATGTCCTAAAAACATTAAATGAATATGCAGACGGACAATTAACTTTACAAAAAGTTTTACAAATACATAAAAGCTTGATGTCAGGAGTTAATGATAAAATTGCTGGAAAAGTAAGAAATAAGCCTATAATAGTCGGTAAATATAAGGAAGAAAACGGAAAAGTTAAACTGGATATCAAACACAATCCACCAAGTCACAATAAGAACCAGCTTGAAAAACTATTGAAAGAGTTAATAAAATGGACAAATGAGACTGACATACCTGCAATATTAAAAGCGGGGATATTCCACCATCAATTTGTATATATACATCCGTTTGAAGATGGGAATGGACGAGCGTGTAGACTTATTACAGCATTATTAATGATAAAAGATGGATATCAGATTAACAAATATTTCGTACTTGATGATTATTATGATGTAGATAGAAGGGCATATTCAGATGCTCTACATACAGCAGATAGGGGCGAAAAATCAAAGTGGCTAGGGTATTTTAGTTTAGGTTGTAAATATTCACTTCAAAGTGCATTAAGTAGAGTAAAAAACTCTCTAAATACATTGAAAGTAAGCGAAAGACCAAGTACTCGTGAAAAAGAAGTATTAGCACTAATACAAGAAAGGATTGAATTGACAGCCCCTGATGTAGCTAATATATTGAATATTTCAAGACAGCAGGCACATAATCTATTAAAAGGACTAGTCAATAAGGGTTTTGTTTCCAAAAAAGGATCTACAAAAGCTAGCTATTATAAATTGAAAAAGTTCTAACGTCTGTGATTATGGAGCTCCATTCGAGCAAATAAGAAACAACTCGTAGAGCAGGAGCTTATTTATCGAAGGCAAATCCACTGATTTGACACAATCATCCTTAACATGCAATAATCCCTTCTTAAATTAACAAAAGAACATGTCTTCCCCAGAAAATATAACAGGCGTTCAACTTGGCAGATTTTGCCCATATCACCTTGGTCATGCAAAAATTACAGACGCAATAATAGAAAGGCACGGAGCCGAGAACACAACGGTTATAGTAGGGACTGCCAATCGCATAACACAAAGAACGCCGTTCTCTTTTGATCTGAGAAAAAGAATTATAGAAACATTATATCCAGACATAGAAATCCTTCCTCTGAATGACTACAAACCAAAACCAGGACAGAAATGGGAGGACACGATTCCAAGTTGGTTTGAACGAATAAAAAGAGTTCTCGCTCATAAAGAAACGGGATACAAATTTTATGGAGGAAGCCCCCAAGACCTGGAAATATTAGGCAGAGAATTTGATACAGAGGTGATTGTAGATAGAATAAGAGAAGGCAAGGAAATAACAGCAACAAAAATCAGAGAAGCAATGGCCAGAGGGGAACTTGATTTGCTCGCAGAACTTGTAGATGAAAGAATCATCCCAATATTAATAGCAACAACATGAGTCTAGATTTACAAACCAAATTAGAAAGCATCCTTAAGGACTCGGCACAGAATCTCAGAGGACGATTAACAGCAGAACAGCTGGAAGTTTTTGAACCAATGGTTGAAAGAATAATAGCCGAGACTCATGAAGACATAACCTTAACACTAGCAAGATCCCAGACAACAGAACCGAAAGAAGCGCAGAGGCCTAAATTGAAACTCATTGATGTAGAAGGAAGCACCGAACAAGAAGCAACATTGGGAGAAGATGGAGCCGTGAAATATGTTGCAAATGAAGACCCAGAAACAGCCCAGAGCAAAACCCCTCTAGTTTCCGTATTTATGCCAGTAAAAAACGGGGACGAGAAAATCCTTGGATCTTTGTTGAGCCTCAAAGCAGAACTCGACACGCTTCAAGAGGAAGGCTTTCAGACAGAGATCAATATATGTCTAAACAACACACAAGATGGTACTTTAGAAAAAGTAATGAAATTAAGAGCAATCTTTCCAGGACTAAGAATAAACATCTATGAAATAGAAAAAGCTAGCTTGAGAGGAGCAGGTAAGATTTTCGCACTTAATCTTCTTTATTCACTCGTGAGAGAAAAAGTAGGAGAAACAGAAACAGGACAAGTATATGTGCATATAGCCGATGATGATATCGGCTACCCAGACGAGAAAAACGGAGTTCTAAGTAATATAACAGAGCTCAGAGATAATAAACCACTAAAAGCAATCAGTGGAACATATTCAACTTCAAAAGAAACAACTGGAATGCATTTTTTAAATAGCGTCAGGAAGTCACCAGACATTCTACGAAGAGTCTCTCCATTGCCACAAGGCTATGGAGGAGCTCTGACAATGGATATAGAAGACTTCCCAAAAGAATTATTGCCTTCAGGGACATCCTTCGACGCATATATGACAATATTGCTGATCAAACAAGCATTGCAAACAACAAACGCTACCATAGAAGATTTATTGAAAAATCCAAACCAACTTCCCATAAGAACAAACCCCGATTTCCTAGTAGAACATCCAGAAGAACCAGCTCTACGAAACATAATTAGAAGATTATTAAGAGATACCGAATGGAGAGAAAAAATCACGGAATCATTAGGCATTCCAGGATTTACAGAAATATTTCTGGAAATTCGCAAGGTATATTACGATTCGATAACGCAAGCAATCGATAGTCTCCCCGACACTGACGAAAGAAAATTGGCACAAGCATGGCATAGAGAAATTAGAGATGCTGCTTACCAAATGAGGCAAGAAACAGGGGCGAGAAGTGAAGACTTTGACGCTCTCGCAAGTACAACCCATCCAGAAGGAGAGCAAGAATTTTGCCACAAGCTAATAAAGGATAAGAAAAAATTTGATCCCCTTTTTGCCCTGCTAGAAAAAAACGGAATAATTAGTGAAGATGATTTGGAAGAAGCTGGTAAACCAGAAACAACCAGAAAAATGAAACTCAAACATGTGGAAAGAGGTGTTTCAAAAAACATGGAAAGGATCCAAGATGAAGAATACTTCCAAGACCCAACACTTCAAATATTTTGTTCGATAGTGATCAACGCAGAAAGAAGAAGGGAAATGGTGCAAGATCCTGAAGTAATTAGAGGAATATTTACAAAAGCAGAAATTGAACTGGGAGAAGAAATCTAAGTAACAAGACAAACAGAATTTGGGAATTCAAACTTTTCATTTTTTGTAGAATCAGATGGCAAGAAGTATTTTATGAGATTCCACGATCCATTAGGATTTAGATTTTTCCAAAGACATTCACCCAGAAAAAACACATACTTGAGCGCATTATGCGAAAATATTTTTGCGGAAGTGCTTGGTGAAGAGCATGTAATTGGGACGTTATATCCACCGCTAGAAAAAGCAATAAGCAATAGATTCAGCCCACAAGAAATAAACGATATAGAGATAATTGCACAAAGTGTTCTTATCCAGCCTGATTTAAGCCGGGATTACGTTGAATTAATAAACTATGAAGAAGCAGGCCTTAGCGAAAAAGAAGCGGTGGAAATATTTGCACTAGCACTTGCCAATCTACATGGGAATTCCTTAGGAGCGAAGAACATGACAGGCAAAATAAGAGAACTACTTGCCATCAGTGATGAAGAAATAAGATTCAAAGATGCCAAAAGATTTGGAGATTGGCTAAGAGGTCCAAATTGGGTAACAGAAATATTCCACGCATTGGAAGAGCCCTATCATGCTGACAATCCGATCTACCACGGAGTAAAGGAAGCGGCCAAAGAGGCCGGAGTGGATATACAGGAAGAATTTATGGAAACATGTGATAGAGCGGAAGCACGTTTTGAAACACAGTGTAGCTTCGGTCATTTAGATTTTAAAATGAACAACACCTTTATAAACAGGAGAAACCCAGACGAGTATAAAATATATGATTTTGACTACGTAACATTCATTGATCCAGCATACGAAGCAGGGCATACATTATATTCGGTCATAAGACATTCTCTTAGAAAAGAAGGAGTTAATGCCGAGCACCTAGAATCACTAGTAGAAGCTTTTGACAAGGCATACGTTGGGCAAATGGAAAAAATAGTAGAAGAACGTATCTCTAGAGGAGAACAAATCTCATTAGATACAGAACAATTAAAAAGAGATACTCATTTCTTTGCAGCAATGACAATTGTAAGTGTTTTATCATCTGATCATCAATCACTAGCTCCGACACAAGAGGAGAGAGATTTAATACATGAAATCTGTGTGAAGTTATTCACAACATAAACTTTTTGATTTAAGCACTGCGTCCCCAAAAGCCCCATTAAAAGTTCTAACGTCCATGATTATGGAGCTCCAAAAACTCCCTACTCGTCAATTAACATGAATAGAATTTTTGCAGCTTCTGAATAAAGGACAGGATTTAACATGTCAGCTTTCACCACTTTCCCAAAATCATCTTCATATACTCTTCCTTCTAAAATATTTTTTGTAACTGCATAATATAGGTATGGGAAAAACCAGTCATCCTCTCTGGTAATATCTTGAAAAACCTCTTTTGGATTTCTTTCTGAATATTTTACTTTCAAATAATCAAGCTTTTTCCCCGCATCTTTAAATCCTCTAAATTCTGTGAGTAAAATTTTCAACAACTCAGCTCTATTTATTGGATCCTCCGGTCTAAAGCTGCCATCGTCATAGCCATCTATAATGCCTTTTTCATCAGCAATAAATATTGGTGTAGTATAAATATAATTTTTATCTACGTCACTAAAAGGAAATTCCTGTATCGTATTTATATCAAAATACTCTAGCTCTTCCGGGTATTGCATGGATATAATCCATGTCACAAATTCTCCTCTTTTTACAAATGTTTGAGGCCTACAATAATAATGCTCATCCTTTTCAATCACAGGAAACGCTTCCATTGACAATAAACTTGAAACAAATGAGTACTCCCAACTCTCATCTAACAAATCAACACACTCTATTGTGTGTTCTTCACTTGATTCATCTTCATCTTCATTATCATTATCATCCGATTCATCTTTATTTTTTGAATGTCTAGTAAGAATTATACCTTCACTATTTGTAGAACCAGGAGAAGCAACAGTGGTACCAAAAAGACCATATGAAGAAAAGTGATCTGTACTACACATGACAGTGTTTGCTGAAGGATCTACTACACATCCCGTAAGGCCAGTCCATGTACTTCCATCGTTATAAAAGATTTGCAAAGAGGTCTCATCCAAATCGGTAATATCCGTGTCGTCATATGTCATTGTAATTGTGAGATCTGCATCAAATGTTTCCACTACAGTCCCCACACCTTCCAAAGCTCTAAATTGATAAATAAAATCCTCTACAGGCTCATAACCAGAAGGTGCCGCAACACTAGCCAATACTGTGGTATCGTCTATTTTATTGATTTGAAAATAACTATCAATACTGTGATAACCAGCTGGTACTGTGATTGTAACTCCTGTGCTGTCTTCATTTGTTAATTCGGTTGTTCCTCCTGCGGCAGTTTCAATTGCCCCGCTCCCTCCACTTGAAGTTGTCACAGTAGAATTTGCAACACAACCTATCGTAGTGAATGAACCAATCGTCCCTGTAGCTTGCGTGCTTGTAGCTCTAGTGGATTTCACTTGATAATAATATGTCACACAAGATACCAAAGATGACAACTCAACCGAATGTGAGGTCACACGTGTGGAAGTATTAGTTTCATCAGTTTCAGAGCTTGATGAAAGGGCTGATGTTAATCCATATTCAACCTGTGATGATGACTGTTCGTTCGTCGTCCAAAGTATCGTAGCTCCTGAGCTAGTTGTACTCGTAGCTGAAACCGATGAAATTAATGGGAGGGTTTCGTCAGTAGTAAAGGACCAAGATGTTGTATCACTAATTCCTGCATAGCTATTGCCTACTGCATCGTCAAAAGCTGTTGATGCTATTTGGACGTAGTACTCTGTTTCTAGTGAAAGATCTTCTGTTGGATTGATAGTGATTATTGTTGTCCCTGTCCCTGTAACCAGGCCACCTGTTACATCTATTGTTTCTACTATTGTATCACCTGTTTTTAATAAAATATTCCCGGATTCCACGTCAACTGCTTCATCAAAAACAATCACAAGATTGGCATCTACGGCTATTCCAGTTGAGTTATCCAATGGAGAAAGTGACGAGACGCTTGGATTTGTAGTGTCTATAACCAATGCTTTGTTGGCAGCCAAAGTTGTTGAAGGTGTAAAGCTAGACATTGGATTTGACGATTGATCTGCGATAGTTCCTGAAATGGTTGCATCAAGATCTAATGATGTATCTCCAGCTTGTACGGTGTAGTTGCAAGTACCGGTTGTTGCATTACTGACTGTGAACGTACATGTTCTGTCTGTTTCACCTGTTTCCAATGTCACTGTAACATCACCAGTTGAAGTAACTGCTTCCGAAAATGTAACATCAATATCTATAACCTCTCCCGCGGCGTATGTTCCATTTGCTTTGTCAGAAGAAATTGAGCTTATAGTTGGGGCAGTTTCGTCTAGTGGAGTTAGATTAATTGTAATGTCTGGCAGATATGAAGTGCGTGTTCCTGTGCCAGGGCTTGCTGGATCATAATTAGTAGAATCACTCTGTCGGTATACGTATCTATTGGTTCCCGTACTGTAGTACCATTTGCTACTGGAGCTTGTGTAGCTACCGTGATTATTGTCGATCGCAATTGCTAGATTATCTGTTCCGTTATATTCAAATGCTTCATCTAGAGTTATTGTATACCAGGCCGGATCACCAGCTGTCGTCGAAATAGAACCTGAGTAAACCTCTGTCATACTACTTATATCAACCCAGTCACTTCCCGAAGCAAAGGATTCTTTTGAAGTGTGCGCCATATAAACCACCATATTGTTCCATGTATATGTGTTGTTCCCGTTGTATTTGAATTTTATGTAATCTATTGATCCATCACTCCCGAGCTCTGAGTCTAGGTAGATCATTTGAGAATATGAGTATCTGTAATAATTTGACCATGGCACATAATATTGTGATCCCACAGCACTTCCGATTACCACTTCAGCAGCAGATGTCTGGGTGTTTGGATTGTTTGTGGCGGTATCTGTCAGAAAGTTATATGTGGCACCGCTATTATTTACTTCAAATGCTTGTGCAATATATCCAGTACTCCCCGTTAGGCCTGTTACTGTTACGCTTGTCCCAGTTCCACTATAAACAAGATGCCAACCAGTTGATCCGATTTGCGTTCCACTTCCAAATGCGGCATTTGCAGTATATTCCGTATCGTCCACAGGTGTTGCCGTTCCTGTAGAGGCTTGTTTAACAAATATTGCTGTTTCATCTCCGTTTCCTCTTGTCCATGAGATATCCATTTGATTAGCGGCAACTGATGAGAATGATAAATTTGAAGCCTGAGTAGTAGGCTCTGATACGGTGCTTGTAGTTTGTGTATTCGGGTTGTTTGTATCGGAACTTGTAAGGTATTTGTATACTGATCCACTAGTTGAATACTCAACTGCATGAGCGATATATTCTGTGCCTAGGGTCAGACCTGTCACAGTAGTGCTTGTCCCAGTCCCGTCATATACGCAGTACCAACCTGTTGATCCAATTTGTGTTCCACTTTCGAATGCGGCGTTTGCCGTGTATGAGGAGTCATCCACAGGTAGAGATGTTCCGGTACCTGCTTCTTTCAGAAATATAGCTCTTCTATCTCCATCACCACTAGTCCATGATATATCTGTTTGTGTATACCCAACTGAGGAGAAACTTACGTTTGTTACCTGCGTTGATGGTGTCGTTACAGAGGTGGAAGCTTGCGTATTCGGATTATTAGATGCCGTATCAGTAAAGTAATCGTATGAGGTTGTGTAACTCTCATATTCAAAAACCTGAGCAATATAATCTGTACCCGCTGTTAATCCTGTAACAGTTACGCTAGTGCCAGTTCCGTTGTAAACAGCGTACCAGCCAGTTGAGCCGATCTGCGTTCCACTTCCGAATGCAGCATTTGCCGTATAAGAAGTGTCATCTACAGGAGTAGCGGTACCCGTATTTGCAGCTTTCACAAAAACCACGCGACTTGTTCCATTTCCATTCGTCCATCCCACGTCCATCTGAGTATATGCAACTGATGAGAATGCAACGGTATGGGCTTGGGTCGTTGGCTCATTTATTTCGGCTGTTGTTTGGGTATTTGGATTGTTTGTTGATGTAGTAGTTAGATATTTTTCATCTCCACTATCTATTCCATTGTATTCAAAAACCTGCACAATATAGGCAGTCCCAGTGCTAAGCCCAGTCACGTCCACAGTAGTTCCCGTTCCACTGTAAACGGAATACCAACCTGTCGATCCAATCTGGGTGCCACTACCAAACTCAGCATTTGCGGTATATGTTGTAGTGTCTACCGGGCTTGCTGTCCCGGTATCTGCTTGTTTTATAAAAACGGCTCTTTTTGAACCATCCCCATTTGTCCAAGAAACCGTCATTGTTACAAATTCTACTGAGGAATAGCTAACTTCACTAGCTTGCGTAGTTGGAGTTGAAACAACATAAGTCCCCTCATACTCGAAAGCTCCAATATCCGCGATGCCATTTCTTCCTGCGGCCCTTTGATCTGTTGACGGGATGCTCACTCCATTATTTGCAGTGTCATTTGCGTTGTTCACAGCTATGCTGCCTGAAGATGTTATTGCATAGGTTAGTGTCTTTTGAGGGTTGTCATTTATCGCAGCTTCAGTATCTAAACTCAAGCTTCCTTCCGTCCCCACAGTATTTAGAACAAATGTCCCATCGTCTTCTGGATCGCTCCAGTCTCCTGTCGTTGAAGTATATCCATTGGATTTTCCTATTATATTATATCCGTTGTTATTTAGAGTCCCACTAGCTACATAGATGTTATTTTTTGTAGAACTAGAATAATTCGTACTATTCCCTGCAATAATTGTATTTTTTAAATAAACATTTGTACTTGCTCCACCTATATACATTCCTCCAACTCTGTATGAGGAAGTTCCTGAACCTGATGCAACATTCCCGGTTATTGTACAATTTGTGATGTTTGTTGTCCCCCCCGGTATTCCTATTCCCGCACCATAATTTGAAGATGATTGATCTCCCACCGTTGTATTATCTATGATGCTTGAATTTGTAATTGTTAATGTCCCTGTTGACGCAACGCCTCCTCCATAATACCAAGCATCATTATCATAAAATGATGAATTTGTTACTGTTGCCGTTCCTGTTGACGAGTTGTACAGTCCTCCTCCATATCCTATTCCACAATAATAACACCCGCGTGCAGCATTATCGGTTATTTCACTGTCTGATAAAGTAAGTGTTCCGTCGTTTCTTATTCCAGCACCTCCTGTGCTGCTACTCGAGGAATATGAGCTCCATGATATATATCCATTTTTTATCGTCACTCCTTGTATGCTAGCTGTGACTCCTTCCGCTATAGTAAAAACTCGTTTGCCACTGCTTAGAGTAGTGGATGCAGCTTGAAAGATTGTTTGATCTGGACCATGGCCTACAATATTGAAATTTTTGTCAATTGTGTAACCTGTGACTGAAGCATCTCCAGTCTCATCTGCGTTTGACCAATCGAAGGTTCCTGTAGCATCTAGAGTATCAGCGTCTTTTGATGATGTATAAGCGTGATTAAAAGTTTTCCAAGGAGTTCCTGAAGTACCATCTCCTGTCGTGTCATTACCCGTAGAGCTGTTAACATATCTTGTTATTGGATCGTGGGAAGTTTGTGATTTGGGATTATCTGTGGAACTAGTGATGTTATATTTGCAATCTGAAGAACTTACTCCATTATACTCAACTACATGCACTATATAGTCTGTATTTTGAGTTAGGCCTGTTACTGTCACACTAGTTTCATGCCCCTCTGCTACTGCATACCATCCTGTCGATCCAATTTGATCACCAGATTCAAAAGCACTATCAGCCTCATATAAAGTGCCATCAACTGGACTGGCTGTTCCAGTGTTTGCCTCTTTCATAAAAACTACTCGACGTGCGCCATCCCCATTTGTCCAAGAAAATGTTAAATCCTGATATTGAACATCTGTAAAACTTATACTCAAAGCCTGAGTACTTGGTGCAGCAATTGTAAGGCCTCCTCCATAATATTCAAATGAACCAATGTCTGTAGATGAAGCTCGAGTGGCGCCTCTCTGGTCTGTTGATGGGATGCTTACACCATTATTTGCAGTGTCATTTGCGTTGTTTGAAGCTATGCTGCTTGAAGATGTTAATGCATAGGTTTTTGTCTTTTGAGGGTTGTCATTTATTGCAGCTTGAGTATCTAAACTCAAGCTTCCTTCTGTCCCGATAGTATTTAGAACAAATGTCCCATCGTCTTCTGGATCACTCCAGTCTCCTGTTGTTGAAGTATATCCATTGGATTTTCCTATTATGTTATATCCGTTGTTATTTAGAGTCCCACTAGCTACATAAATGTTATTTTTTGTAGAACTAGAATAATTCGTACTATTTCCTGCAATAATTGTATTTTTTAAATAAACATTTGTACTTGCTCCACCTATATACATTCCTCCCACTCTGTATGAGGAAGTTCCTGAACCTGATGCAACATTCCCTGTTATTGTACAATTCGTGATATTTGCTGTCCCTGCCGGTATTCCTATTCCCGCACCATAATTCGAAGATGATTGATCTCCTGTAGTTGTATTATCTATGATGCTTGAATTTGTAATTGTTAATGTCCCTGTTGACGCAACGCCTCCTCCGTAATACCAAGAAGAATTATCATAAAATGATGAATTTGTTACTGTTGCAGTTCCTGTGTTGTATAGTCCTCCCCCATACCCACTTCCACAATAGCCACAACCACCAGCAAAACTGTCGGTAACTTCACTATCTGATAAAGTAAGTGTCCCATCGTTTCTTATTCCTCCGCCCATACCACGGTCAGTCCATGATATATATCCATTTTTTATCGTCACACCTTGTATGCTAGCTGTAACTCCTGAATCTATAGTAAAAACACGTTTGCCATTGGAATATGCCGCAGTTGGTCCGGCTTGAAAGATCGTTTGATCTGGACCACCGCCTACTATAGTTAGGTTTTTATCAATTGTATAACCCGTGACAGAAGCATCTCCAGTCTCATCTGCGTTTGACCAATCGAAGGTTCCTGTAGCATTTATTGTGTCATCTGCACTCGCCTCAGTATATCCTTTATGGAAGGACTTATATGGTGTGCCTGAAGTTCCATCTCCAGTTGTATCATTTCCCGTCGAGTAATCTACATAAATAGTTGCCGCTGAAGCAATTTCCCCTAACAGGAGAAAAAATAATATTGATATAGGAATAAAAAGAAGAAATCTTTTCATGTTTAGGAATGATATAAGGGATGAGAAACCGAGACTTACTAATAATACTATAATCTAATATTTATTGAAACTTTTTAACCTAGTTGAGCAAATAAGAAATAAATCAGAGATGCGGAGCTTATTTAGCGAGAATTTGAGGGCAACCTCTATTTACTGCGAAGTAGTAAGAATTCTTATACTCTCCATCCCCCCCCCCTCTCTCTCTTTGCCGAAGACGCATTTTTATGGTATAATAACAGGAAAGCAAATACAAAAAATGACCAATAAAAGGCAACAAAACATATTTGATGAAATAGAGAAAATCTATCGATTGATCGATGGGAAAACTGTCAAAAAAAGAAAAATCAAAAATCTTCTAAACAAAATCTATAAAAAAACAGTTAAGCTAGAAGATAGATACGTATGTTTCTTGAACGACAAACTGAGGAAAAGATTGAAGAAAATCCTGCCAAAGAACGTGTGTATTCAAAACTACAAAAAAGAGAACGAATTCTCAAACACAATAGAACTGCTTGTGGATGGGGAAGAATCTTTTGCGAAAATTATAAAAAACATAAACAATGCCAAGAAAAATATATTAATACAGATGTTTATATGGAAAAATGACCACGTTGGAAACAGAGTTGGCAAAGCTTTGCTAAAAGCCGCAGAAAGAGGAGTCAAAATAGAAATACACAAAGATGCCCTAGGTAGTATCTTCGAAATTGGAGGATATATGCATAGAGGGTTTTTTGAGCAAGAAAAAAACTTCAAATTGAAAGTGATTTCAAAAGTAGTATCCCTCTTCTACAAGGAAAAAAACAAAGACCAAATAAAAAACTTCGATGTTTCAGATAAATTATGTGCACACGAAAATGTTAAAGTTATGAAAGATGAAAAACTGGAAGATCATTCAAAATATTTCATCTTTGATGACAAAACTTTTATGGCTGGAGGCATGAATATAGGAGACGAATACTATGCCAAACTCAAAAAAAATAGAAAAAAAACAAGGCACGATTTTATGGTGAATATGGAAAGTCGAGCACTGGTGAGTAAATTCAAAAAGCGTTTAGCAGGAAATGATATGGATGATTTTGACTACGGATCGTCATTTGAATTTTCCATAAACATCATAAATGGAAGTAAAAAACAATTCGAGATATTAGAAAAGACATTAGAATTACTAGATAACGCAAAAAAAGAAGTGTTGATAGAAATGGCATACCTAGGAGATAAATCAATAAATAAGAAGTTAATAGAAATTGTAGGGAAAGGAGTGAAAGTTAAATTAATAATCCCAAAAAAATCAAACCTTCAGGATAACTTGAACAAGATGATGGCCACAAGATTATTTGAACTCACAAACGGGAAAATCGAAATTCTTTTGTACCCTAAGGCCATGCACTCAAAAGTTATGCTGGTAGACGGGGAAGTGACCTCTCTTGGATCAGCAAATTTGAATTTCGGTGCCTTACATGAACTCAAAGAAACAAATGTTTTGGTAAATGACGCAGATTGTAAATTTACAAAAAAAATCAAAAAAACTCTCAAAGCAGACGCAAAAATCTCCAAAAAAGTGACAAGTAAAAAAAGATTGAAATTCCAGTCCGTCAAAGCCTGGATCGAATATGCAATTGGAAGGATATAGGTATGATATAGTAAGAACATGAATTTAAAGATCCTTTTCGCGATTTTGGCAGTAATTGCTAGCTTCTCAGCATTTTTCCCTTATTTGAGAGATATATTCAAGAAAAAAACTCAACCTCATGCATTTACATGGTTGATATGGGGAATTACACAGGGTACAGCTACAGTTGCGCTTTGGATGGGAGGGGGAGGAGTAGGAGCTATTAGTTTAACAATAGGTACTTTCTTAGTATTTTTAGTATTCATTTTGTCATTAAGATTGGGAAAGAAAGATATAACCAAAAGCGATATCGTGGCACTCATTTTGGCGATATCTGCAATAATAATTTGGTGGATAACAGACAACCTTTTACTCGCGGTATGGTTGGTAGCGGGAATTGATCTGGTTGGATATTACCCGACATTCAGAAAATCTTATTATAATCCTTGGAAAGAAACCTCAAAGTCCTGGGCTATTTGGGCAGTAACAGATGTTTTTGTAATTCTCGCGCTTGAAAGTTATAACTTACTAACATTGAGTTATATTGTCCCAATAACGATTGCAAACATCGCATTAGTAATATTTTTACTAATTAGACGCAGGAAGATTCCTGGTCCATCCCAGCAAAATTCATCTCAACAAAAAGCCTACATAATCGGCAATGGTATAGCAGGTTTGTCAGCCGCAGTTTTCCTGATCAAGGACGCCGGAATGAAAGGCGAAAATATAACGATTTTGGACAAGAACTCAGAAAGCGGCGGCAGCTTCGATGGCAAAGGCTCAGCCAAAAGTGGGTACGTATGCAGTGGATACAGAATGCTCGAGAGGTCAATATATTTGGCAACCTACGATTTGTTATCAAAGATTCCATCCCTCACAAATCCAAAAAAAACATTGAAAGATGAGTTCTGGAAATTCAATCAAAAAGTAAAAATTTACGACAAGGCCAGGCTGGTAGAAAACGGCAAAATTATCAACGCTCATCTCATGGAATTAAATTGGCGGGACCGATTCAGATTAGTGGAGCTTTTATATATGCCTGAAAAATCTTTTGGAACATTTGAAATCCAAGATTATTTCACAAAGGATTTCTTTGAAACTAATTTTTGGTTCGAATGGGCTACTACATTCGCATTCGAGCCGTGGCACAGTTTGATTGAGATGAAAAGATATCTTTGCAGGTTTGTGCATGACGCCTCAGTTTACAGCATTATGAAGTGTACCTTGAGTGCGCCGTACTGCGAACACGATTTCTTCATTTTACCTACATTGAAATTCCTAAAAGAAAACCGCGTCCAATTCAAATACAACAGCACGGTAACAGATATCGAATTTGCCCCAAGGAAAAGCCCACGCAAAAGCAAGAAAGTAGTCACAGCAATCTCTCTGAAAAAATCCAAAATAAACATTAATAAAAAAGATCTGGTTTTCATAACAAACGGATCAATTACAACCGATTTAAGTATAGGCTCAACAAACAAACCACCACCACAGATAGCGAAGAAATCAAAATCTTGGGATCTTTGGGAAAACGTAGCCAGGAAATTTGAAGATCTAGGAAGTCCAGCCACGTTCAGTAGCTCAACAAAAAAATCAAAAGGGGAATCCTTCACAATGACATTCAGCGATCCAAAATTCTTCAAACTCGTAGAAAAATTCACAGGCAACAAAGCAGGGACAGGATGTCTAACAACATTCAAAGACTCAAACTGGCTAATGACAATCACACTCCCACATCAGCCATACTTCATGGACCAACCAAAGAACACTTTTGTTTGCTGGGGCTATGGATTAAAGCCAGACAAACCTGGTAACTACATAAAGAAAAAAATGTCCGATTGCAGCGGGAAAGAAATATTGGAAGAAGTTTGCTTCCACATGGGATTCCATAAACAAGCACCCTCAATAACAAAATCCGCAATTTGCATCCCGGCAATGATGCCATACATGACCAGCCAATTCTTGACTAGGAGCAAACGAGACAGACCAGCAGTTGTTCCAAAAGGATCGAAAAACCTGGCCTTCATCGGGCAGTACGTCGAGATTCCAAATGAAATAGTTTTCACAGTCGAATGCTCAATAAGATCGGCAAAAATTGCTGTGAAGAAACTGCTAAACCTAAATACAAAAATCCCTCCTATTCATCAAAAAAAGTACAAGATGAAATGCTTCTATAAATCGATCAAAACAATATTGAGGTGATTGTGAAAGAAAAATCCTTCTTTTCGCGTATAATGAAATAAACCGAACCAAAACCACGCACTTATCTCCACACAAGAACAACAACCCGACACCAAATTAGTAAAAGCAGCTCTAGAAAACGCTGACAATTTCGCGCATATAATTACAAAGTATGAACATCAACTTCTCGTATATATAAAGCGTATCACAAACGCTTCCACAGAAGACGCAGAAGACATTCTCCAAGAAGTGTTCATCAAAACATACCAGAACTTAAACGACTTCGATCAAAGTCTGAAATTTTCGAGTTGGATATATAGAATCACGCACAACCATACAATCAGCCACTACAGGAAAAACAAAAAATCACAGCAAGACATATCCTTAGAAGACAACGAACTCCTATACGCAAAACTCGCAGATGATCTGAATATAAAAGAAGAAACAGCCCAAGTCATTCTCAAAGAAAAAATTCAAACTCTCCTTTCAAAACTAGACAGAAAATACCGCGAAGTCCTCATTCTCAAATACTTAGAAGACAAAGACTACACAGAAATTTCAAACATCTTGAAGAAGCCAATGGGCACAGTCGCAACACTTCTCAATCGAGCAAAAAACAAATTCAAAGAACTCGCAACCAAAAACAATTTAACCTCTTAAAATATGAGCAAAGAAAAATTATCAAACAAGGTCCTTCA
>Ga0233431_1003054_pt1 | contig 21253 bp, 25 predicted proteins | sample SI_118_April2016_FD_179867 | JGI IMG/M metagenome (GOLD analysis project Ga0233431, IMG submission 179867) | Seawater microbial communities from Saanich Inlet, British Columbia, Canada - SI_118_April2016_200_MG | ecosystem: Environmental > Aquatic > Marine > Inlet | place: Canada: British... | reverse complement strand
TTTTATCTCTTTCTTCAGCTGACATGACAACGTCATAATTCACCACACTGGCTTGTTGTCTAATGTCTTGACTTTGTTGGGTTAGGAAGTAGGCAGCGGCTACGCCAATACTCATCAGTAGAAAGAAGATCCCACCTAGAATATATCGTCGTCGAGCAGATCTATTGACCATAACAAGAACTTCCCTTGATTAGGGATACTAGATCTAGTTTAGAGAAACTAGGGAGAAAAAGCAATTAAATAATTTTCTTTTCTTTCAAGACAGCAATAATTTTGTGGTGAATTTTTTTCTTACTTAACAACTCATCATTTTCCACGCAATCTATTATTTCCCAATGTTTGTATCGCTTGGCTAATTGTTGATACATGGCGATTGATTTCTTTTGATGATCGAGGTCTTTTTCTGCCTCATCTCTTTTTCCATCGTTATTTTTCTTCTTTGATTTTTTATCTAATAGTTTTTGAGAGATTTCTGCTGGGACATGTAAAAAAATCACCATGTCTTCTTTGGGCAACTTATGCTCTTTATACTCCATGTCATAAATCCATTTAAGGAAACTCGCTTGATTCTTGACTGGTAATTTTGAAGCCTGATGAGCCATATTGGCAGAAGTATAGCGATCAGCCACCACGATATTATTTTCTTCCAACCACTCAATCATCTCATCGCGGGCCGTCAGTCTATCTAGAGCAAAAGCCAGTGATGAAAGATAAGGACTCACTTCTCTATTACCACCAAACTCTCCCTTCAAAAACCTAGCCACATGTTGACCATGAAATGAAGTGTGATAACGCGGAAATGAGATGAACTTGTTTTTGATCTTATTTTTTTGAAGATATTCTAACAACATCTCAGTTTGAGTAGCCTTGCCCGCTCCGTCTGCTCCATCAATGACTACTAGTTTGCCTGTAATTTTCTGTTGATGACCAAAGTGAGTAAAATTTTTCTTTAAGACCGATTTGAGGTTACTCTTTGTATAGTGATCCACATAGAGCTCATTGTGACCTTCAATCATAATCGACAATGAATGACCATTATCTTTATAAAAAAGGGCTAAGACTGGAATGCCTTGATCCAAAGCTTTTTCCATCAAAAGAGCCGTTCCCCAGGAAGGAGCAGTTACTTCAGCCACCATCACGTCGGCTTGTTGGACAGTCTCCACCTCTCGTTCAAAAAGCTCGCTTGGTTTGAGCCCGCCAGTGGGATCTATGGAAGGATCAATCACGTGTTTGGACAATACCTCATGACCCAATTTTTCAATTTCCGTAACAATTTTTTTATATAATGGCAGATATTCTGCTCTTTCCAAACTAACCGCGGCGCCAAAATAAATTTTCATATTTTTAACCCGAAAAACGAGATTACTTTCATTTGATAATAGCTCAAATTACATCCCCTGCCAATTGTCTCCCATTAAATTTTTGTCATTACTTCGCTAAAGTTGCCAACTAGCCTGAGATAATTGAAGTGGTTTGGCCAATATTGTTGATATTCCCAAAAAAAACTAATTTTTCTCTAGTGCGGCTGCTATTTGACTCAGAACTGTTTGTCTACCTGCTTCGTTTTCAATAGGGTTTCCTTGTCCATCTTCAGTCAACCAATTAATTTCATCGGGATCCAATGTGACAATAGGAATTTCAGGAGTTGATACTCCCAAGCGACTATTAACTTCTTCAGGAAGTAATAATCCCGCTTTTGTTAATATCTCCCAATAATCTATTTGTGACTCCCAATAAGCTACCGGTACTCCCACTTCTGCCATTCTAGCTTCTTTTGCAGCCCCAGTTGAGTTCTTTGCTCTTGTTTTGATCGCTTCTTTCGTATGCTCTCCCGTTTGTCGACGAGTGTGAATCCTCATGATGGGACTAGGAATAATTGGCAAGCATCTGACTAAAACATCACAATAACATTGATAGTCCTCATCAGTCAAAATACCATCCTGATGGAGTAAATGAACATACATGAAATGGTGCCAGGGTGGACCTCCCCAAATAACAGGAGCTTCCTTCATTTTCATTTCAACTTCAAAAGATTGAGCTATAGAATCAACTAAAAAAAACATTTGGGATTTAAATGCAAAAGGATTTGGTTTCGTTCCATTCTTAAGAGCCTGATAATATTCTTCATGTGCGGGATTCTTAGTAGGTGAAGTTTCATCTATGCCCACTGCTCCGAAAACGAATTTTATTAAAAATTTTAACAACTCACTTTTTCCTGAGGCGGTATGACCTTCAATTGAATAGGGGCCACTTGGAAGCTGAATAAAATTTTCTTTAGTCACTTTGGTGAGATTAATACAAACTATATCTAAGATGCAACTACTAATTCAGACTATACTCAAGTAATAAGGTTTGCGCAGATAAATTTTGAATTTTAACTAATTTTAATTTTTGATCAATACTTTGATTAAATAATCTTACTCCGGCACCAAATATTAATGGCTCGATTGTTAAATAGAGTCTCTCCACTACTCCAGCCTGTACAAACAAGGTATAGATACTAGCCCCACCAGTAACAGCTACTTCATTAAAACCTAATTTCTCAAGCTGCTTTAGCAACTCTTCAGGTTGGGCTTGAGTGTAATAAACTTGACCTTTTTCTAGTTGATGCTGATTCTCTACTAGTTTTGATTCATCTCCCTGACGGGAATAAACTACCGTCACTCTTTCTGGGAGTGCCTTACCCATAGTTTCATAAGTAGCTCGCCCCATAACTATAACTCCAGCCTGTTTACTTCTTTGACTAAACCAAACTGCATCTTCCTTACTGGTCCAACGAGTTGATTTTTGGTGGGCATCTTTGGCAATAAAACCATCAGCTGTTAAGGCGGCGATAATAAAACAATGCATATAATATCCCTTTTTATCCTAAAACCCAGTAGAGCCTAAGCCCCCGCGGTCTTTATTTCCTAATTTTGTCACTGCTTCTACTTCCACCTTTTCTCGTGGGAGAATAATTAGCTGAACAATTCGCTCACCTTTTTTTATCATCACTTTTTGATCAGTAAAATTAAACAAGACCGCTTGATACTCATCATTGTCACCACAGTAATCCTCATCACCCACTCCAATTCCATTGGCTATCATCAAACCTTTTTTGTGCAGAGAACTTCTAGCGGCTAATAAAGCCCAATGATCTGAGGGTAATTCAAGAGCAATATTTAACGGCACATAAGCTATTTCTTTGGCAGCAATAGTCACATTCATGCGTGCATACAAATCTAAAGCTGCCGCCCGATTGGTTTTATATGCTGGTAAAGGTAAGTTTTTGTCAAAAAGCTTAATTTTGAGTTTTATCATCTTTTCTCAACTCAACTTTTAACTGACTATATGGTACAACAACTCTATGTTATCTGTTCCCACAAATCCTGATACGAAAAAAAGTCCCGACGTTCAATATCACAATACTTTAAAGCTTGTTTTGGAACAAGGTAAACGGATTAAATCTCAAACTGGAACTGACACTTTGACTTATCTAGCTCCGCCCTCAATGCGCTTTGACCTAGAAAATGGTTTTCCGATGATTACCGAACGCAACATGGCTCCAAATTTTAAAAAAGTTCCCACAGTCTGGAAACAAGCTTTGGGTGAAATAATTGGTTTTATCAACGGTGCTCGTACACAAGCAGAGCTGGAAACTTATGGCTGCCACTGGTGGCGAACCTGGGTGAGCGAAAAAAAATGTCACAAACGTGGCCTAGAAACTGGTGACTTAGGACCTGGCTCATACGGAGCAGCCTTTCATGACTTCCCCACCGCTGAGGGTGAATCATACAACCAAATTAAAAACATTGTTGAACAAATTATTGAATTACCTCATCTTAAAACTCATTTTATTTCACCTTGGGTTCCTCAGTACACTATTCGTGGTCAGAGCAAAAAACAAAAAGTAGTGGTTTGTCCCTGTCATGGTTGGATGCATATCATGATCCAAGAAGGTAAAATAAACCTCCATATGTTCCAACGCTCTGGAGACATTCCCATTGGCGTGCCCTCAAACATGGTTCAATATGCTGCTCTAACCATGATGATCGCTCAAGCTACTGGTAATAAACCCGGGACTTTTATCCATACTATTTCTGACGCTCATATCTATGTGGACCAGGTCGATGCAGTCAAAAAAATGCTCTCTCGCGAACCACTTCCTTTCCCTACCATGACTTTGAAAACTGATAATACAGATATTTTCAAATTTAGAGTCGATGATTTTGAGCTAAGTAATTATAATTCTCATCCAGGTATTAAAAATATTCCCGTCGCCATATGAAAAACCAACACGTTGATTTAGATAATGCTAGAAACGATGAACAACGGGCTGTAATGCAAGAAATCATTGAGGCTGGTCACTGCCCTTTTTGTTTAGAAAATTTTAAAAAATACCAACACCAACCATTTCTAAAAGAAACCAAACACTGGGTGCTAACGACCAATCGTTGGCCTTATAAAAATGTCAGGCATCATTTACTAATCATTCTCAAGGCTCATAAAGAGATGTTGGAAGAATTAACTCCAGAAGAAGGAGCTGATCTAATTGAGATTCTCTCTTTTGCCCAAAAACATTGCCATGCTCCAGGGGGTGCTTTTGCGATGCGATTTGGTGACACCAATTACTCAGCCGGTACCATCGCTCACCTTCACGCCCAATTCATTGTGCCAGAGATTAATGATCCTGATTTCAAACCAACTCGATTCAAGATCGGCAAAGATAAAGAGAAGCAAACTACTCCTTCACCTAATTAATTCTTCCCCTATAATCCCTATCATAATATGTCAGAAAATGAAGACAGTATTTTGCGTGAAGCTGCCAGAGCTGTTATTTATCGGATTAGAGACGGACAGGCTGAGATATTCTTGGGCAGGCGTCTAGGTTCAAGTAATCTAGAAAAAAATAAATTTCAATTAATCGGTGGTGCTCAAAAAGGAACCGAATTTCCCTTAGACACCATGATTAGAGAGCTGATTGAGGAAATTAAAGAACTAACTCCAGCTGATGAGAGAGCGCTTCGCAATGAACTAAAGGCCATGGGTAGACTCGAAGACGAAACTAGCAGCTGGATAACTCGCAGCTTCTTTTTATTAATCACCGATGTTTTAGATCAAGATGAGATCAGCCTAGGTACAGAGGAAATGGAAGTAGCTCACTGGGTGACTCGAGAAAATTTAAAAACCATTTTAATTGCTTTTAACCACCCACAGATATTAGATGGATTTTTTGACTGGATAGAGAGTCAGCCTAATCCTGAACCTCAATCAACTCCACCCCCTGAGCCTTCATTAAGTCTGCACCATCTAATGTCGAGTATCCTTCTTTATAGAACAGGCGCTTTACTCCTGAGTAAGCTATCAAGCGTGCACAAAATGGACAAGGGAAAGTAGTCACATATAAATCTGCCCCTTCAAGAGCAATGCCTTGCGCGGCTGCTTTAGCAATTACTGCCTCCTCAGCATGCAAAGATGTGGAGACCTCAAACGCTTCACCTCGGCTAAAATTAGCCCGCGGATCACCCAAAACATATTGATTTTGATCAGAAGGAAGGTGCTTATTATGTGCTATTGAAATCAACTGCTGATCTTTAGCGACTGCGGCTGCAGTTTGGCGCCACCAGTCAAGGCTCCGCTGGGATTGTTTGACCACCTGACCCATTAACTGCTGGTGTAACTCATCAGTAGTGATTTGACCATCTGGCGTGATATCTTTTTCTTGCTTAGTCTTCGCTTTACTCCAGCGTAAAAAAATTGAGTCCTGTCTAACTTGCTGATCAGTAAAAAATTCTTCTTTAAGCCAATCGCTGATCTCATCCTCTGACATGATGAGCTCTTCATACTCAGCCAGCTCTTTAATTTTGAGCTTATCTTGGAGATGAATTACCGTTCTAGCTGGAAAAAGAGTTTGTAGGGAATTTACAATTTGGACTGTCTCTAAAGCTCGAATATCTTTTTGAATCGACCTGAATTTTTCATTCAAAAGCTGCTTATCAATGATGATTAAATCGGCCTGAGGATATTTCTTAAACAACTCTAGATAGCCAGCATGTACAACTGGCACATAGGCTACAATTGCGGCTTTATTTGTGGTCGCCATTTTTTAGCTCCTCGATCATCTCTTCCATCACCTTAATAAATTTTTTACTTAAGGTCTTAGTGATTTCTTTAGCTGCTCCAATCTGCAAACGACGAAGTTTGGCACTGGTGGTGGTAGTGGCCATGGGCTTTAGTACCACCACTTCTTTGCAAATGATTTTAAGATGCTCAAGCTGCTCTAAAGAATAAGTTTCGTCGGTAGCAATTAACACATCAGGTTTAATTAAATTAATTAGATTGTATTTAGGAACTTTTAATTTTTTCAAAACCACATAATCAATTGGAGACAAATAAGTCATCATCTCTAAACGCTCTTCCTCTGGCACCACTGGTCGATTGGGGCCTTTTCGTTTTTGAATTTTTTTATCGCTATCTACACCCACAATTAAAACATCACCATACTTTTTAGCCTCCCTGCAGTAACGACCATGACCGATGTGAACCATGTCAAAACTACCTTGAGTTAAAACTATTTTTTTGCCTTGCCGACGCAATTTTTTAACAATAGGAACAATTTTTTCGGCTTGGAGAATGATCTTGTCTGATTTAATCACGGTTTTCATTGTACATAATTGAAGTGTATAAAGCATGTTTGTTTATATATTCAAAAACTGACTCATTCAGTAACTTGCTCACATCTTTTCCAGCCTCCAACCTTTTTTTCACTGCTGTTGAAGAGGCTGCTATTTCTGGAAAATCAACCAATAGACTCATCCCCTTCAAACTTGTTTTCAACTCAAAGCCTTCTCGAGGATAAACATAAAAATTAAAATCAAGTAGCTTAGGATGCCCAGCTAAAAAATCATCAAATCTTCCCAAGTATTCTGAGCCCATCAACCATGAGAAGTCATGCTCTGGATGTTTTTTTGAAAAATAAACTAAAGTCGGATAGGTAAAACCTACGTCTAGGTATTCTTTGAGTTGAGTTTTTTTGGGCATGATCAGCTTCAACATCGCCTTGCGGTGCTCATAAGAAGCCATGTTTGATTTACCATATCTTTTTTCCCAAGGGTGTTTGTAAACTGGCACATACCAGACCTCATCAACTACCTTTTGCTCAATCATTTCTTGGGCAACCTGTTGATGTCCTAGATGAGGGGGGTCAAAAGCCCCGCCAAAGAGTGCGATTTTCATTTCTCAACTTTACTCCATTTTAATCTATGCTGATTATCTCTATACTCTGGATCATTAGTTATCAGCAACCTTTGGCCAGACTCTTTTCTGTCAATTGGTGTAGCTAAAATAAAAAATAAGTTCTCGTCTCTTTTAATTTGATTTTGATAAAAATTAAGTTGCATTTTAATCCCATTAATAGTGATGCCTCTAACCTCTGTGAGTACACGCGATGTCAGCCTGATTAGACCATGTGGATTTTTTATCGTTGAGAATACTTCCCAATAACTCAATAGAGACACAACATCATCGATACCGAGTTCTTTAAATGCCTTTATTAAGATTGGATCTGTTAGGGGTACGTTGGGTAAATTTTCGAAAAAAGTATTTTTGTCCAACGTATCCCAACTACCGACAAGAACAGTGTTGACGTGTGTTTCTTGGGGATGAAGATAAATTCTAGCATGTTGCTGGCCTCCATTATTGTCATCATAAATTTCAACTAATTGAACTAGAGGATCTTTTTCCGGCCAGTAATAATCAATTAGCCTGCAGCCCCCATCACTCATCGGTGCTAACCACAGGTTTTGATTATCTAAATCGTAGGCACTGATGCACTGTTTAGCAATCTCTTGCTCTTTCATTTTTTCTTTTTGGGCTTGGCTTTACTCTTTTTGTTTTTATTGCGTTTTTCCATGCGAGCCTTCCTGGCTGCTTGCATCTCTGCCCATTCTTCTTTAGAAAGAACATCGCCTTTTTTTGGTTCTTTCCAGCTAGCCCAATCACATTTGGGATAAGTTGAACAACCATAAAACGAAGCCCCGCGGCGAGTCCGTTTAACCACTACCTGTCCTTTTTGACAAAGTGGACAGTCTACTCCCTCAATTTTTTCTTCAAAATTGTCGGTATGTTTGCATTCTGGAAAACGACTGCAACTAATAAACTTGCCAAATCTACCGGTGCGAATCACGAGTTCACCTTTTTCTTCTTTACCACAATCTGGACAGGGTTTATTTAGTTTTTCTACCGGTACTTGAGTTCGCTCGGCTTTTTCTAGAACTTGATCAATATTCTTTTCAAAAGGTTTGTAAAATGCCTTTAACACCTGGCGCCACTTTTTTTCTCCTCGAGAGATTCTATCTAAATCCTCCTCCATTTCAGCAGTAAAATCATAGTCAACAATATCAGTGAAATTCTTAACTAGAAAATCACTCACTGTTGTTCCCACTGCCGTTGGTTTGAACTTTTTGTCTTCTCGCTCCACATAACCTCGATCTTCAATCACCGAAATTATGCTGGCATAAGTACTAGGTCGACCAATACCTAGTTTTTCTAGTTCTTTAACTAAGGAAGCATCGTTGTAACGAGCTGGAGGTTGAGTAAACTTTTGAGCCGCAAATAAGTCTTGATAATACAAATCTTGCTTCTCTTTTACATCTGGCAAAAGCGCATCGGTGCCACTAGGAAATAATCTCATCCAACCATCAAACTTTAAGACCGAGCCATTAGATTTTAAGGCTGCTTTTTTATAACCCTTCTTTTCTTTGGTCTTGGCTTCAATCAAGATTTTGGTTTGGTCATAAACAGCTCTAGACATCTGGCTTGCCACAAATCTGCGCCAGATCAAATCATAGAGTTTTTGATGACGAGGTGAAAATTTAGAGCTTTTTGCCTCAACTTGATCAGAGGTAACTTCTACTTTTGTGACTCTAATAGCTTCGTGAGCTTCTTGAGCATTTTTTGATTTACTAGCAAATACACGTGGTTTTTCTGGAATATATTCCGCTCCATATTCTTGGGTGATGTAATCTCGAGCCATAATCATAGCTGATTGGGACAAGTTATTAGAGTCAGTACGATGATAGGTAATTAATCCTTCTTCATAAAGATGCTGTGCTAAAGTCATAGTTTGTTTGCTAGTCATCCCCAAGCGATGTGCCGCCTGCTGTTGCAGAGTTGAGGTTGTAAAAGGAGGCAAACTCCAACGACGTCGTTCTTTTTTCTCGACTTCTTTGATCTTATAGTCAGAGCTTTTTAATGCTGTGACTACATCAGTCACGTCTTCTTGGGAAGCTGGCTCGTACTTACCTCCATCAAGCTCAACTACTCTCCCCACCAAAATTCCAGTTGGTAACTCATCAGGTAATTTTCCCTCCTTAAATAAAGGGGTGACTTTTTTATCTTCCACATCAAGCGCGACATCGACTTCCCAATATTCATCTGATTTAAAAGCCTCTATTTCTTTTTCTCGCTCGACAATCAATCGCAAAGCTGGAGACTGGACTCTACCCGCAGATAAACCTCGGCGCACCTTACGCCATAAAACTGGGGAAACTTTATAACCCACTAACCTATCTAAGATTCTTCTAGCTTGTTGAGCATCGACCAGACTCAGATTAACCTCACCTGGTTTGTCCATCGCTGCCAACACCGCAGATTTAGTAATTTCATGAAAAGTTGCCCGAAGAAATTCCTGACCTTTTTTGGATTTACCGTTCTCGATCAGATACTTCACATGCCAAGCGATGGCTTCCCCTTCTCGGTCAGGATCCATAGCTAGATAAATTTTGTCAGCATCTTTGGCAGCTTTTTTAATCGCTGTCACTACCTTTTTCTTCCCCTCAACCACTTCGTAGGTGGGTTCAAAATTATTCTCTACGTCCACCCCCAACTTTTTTGGCAAATCACGAATGTGACCCACAGAGGCCTCAACTTTGTAATCTTTACCCAAAAACCCCGAGAGTTTTCTGGCTTTAGCAGGAGATTCTACGATAACTAGGTTCATAATCGTTCATTGTACACTATCAGCATTTTTGACAAACCAAGTATTATTTTGTCTTCGCACATACCCTTCCAACTCTAGCAAAGATAGTGCAGTGTTTAAATCTGGAATTGATAATTCAAGTTGTTTAGCCAATTCATCGGTTGGAAGTGGTTGATTTAATAGCTGCTGATAGATTTTTTGCTGCAACATGTCGCTCAAGGTTTGTTGATTAAGATTGACTTCATTTGAGATCAACTTACTCCAATTATTGCCATAAACCCCAGCTTCTTCTAATATTTCTGTGGCTGATGACACCAACCTCGCACCCTGATTTACCAACCACTTAGTTCCTTCACTATAAGGATTAGTAATTGGCCCTGGAACAGCACATATCCCTCGACCATACTCGCCCGCCAACCTAGCAGTGATATGGCTGCCGCTTTCTTGACCAGCCTCAATAACCACCGTGGCCAAGCTCATCCCCGCCACAATTCTATTTCTTTCTGGAAAGTTGCCTTTGTGAGACCCCACCCAGGGCGGATATTCGGTGATGAAGCAGTTTCCCTCAGCCAGCATTTTTGCAAAGAATTTTTTATTTCCAGCTGGATATAATTGGCCAAAACCAAAGCCCAACACTCCCACCGTGAAGCCTTTATTTTCAACTGCCATTTGGTGCGCATAGGTATCAACTCCGTACATAAAACCCGACACAATCGTGGCTTGTTGCACCACTAAATTTGGCACAATTTGCTCACAAACCATCCGGCCATAACCCGAAATTCGTCGGGTACCAACTACCGCGATGGGTCGCTGATTTACCCCCGAAACATCACCTTTAACGTATAAGTTCAGTGGCTTGTCATCAATCTCTTTTAAGAGTTTAGGATACTTTTTATCCTCACAGTCAATAACGCTGATATCTTGACCTTCTAACCACCCAAAGTAGTTTTCGGGTGTAAACCGTTTTTGAAATTTTTTCAGACTACTCTGCTGTCTATCACTCAACCCACAAAGCTCCCAAATTTGAGCCGGTCGACACTGCCAAAAATGATCTAAGGAAACATCTAACTCCTGCAAACAGCTCAATATTTTTCTGAAACTCTGCCGCCCTATTCCCGTGACAGCGAGAATCGCTGTTCTCAACTGTTTTTCCTCAAGATCAATACCCATGGGTATAAACTTAACAACTTAAAATTACATGAAGTGTAAAAAGCTACTTGCCATACATCCAATCTACTATTTCTTTCACTACCGGGCCCACATCACGTGATCCTTCTTTGAAGAGATTGTCCTCATCACTCTCAATTAGGACTGTTATCACTAATTTGTCTGGAAAATTATGCTCATCAATTTTTTTCAGCCAGGCTAGATGATCGGGCCTATCACCTTGCTCTAAGTCTTCCTCTTGAGTCAAATTCTGTTTTTCTTTTAATTGAGTGATCAACTCCTGATCTCCCTGAGCTACTTGAGTCGCCAACTTTTTAATCTCAGCTGTGCCAATGACCGCACTCAACCAACCATGAGTCTGACGATATCCTTGCTCATCGACTCCTCCAAACTCGGCTGTGCCTGTTTTACAAGCGATGGCTCCATTTTTGATTTGTTGATCAGCATCAAGCTCTTCATCTCGATAAGATTCATTGTAAACAAAAAATGGATAAGCCGTCCCTTTTGCACTACAAGCATCCAGCATCCCCGCTAAAACTAACTCCAAATGCTCTTCTGCTAACCCTAATTCACCACAATCACCATGATTTTCCTTGAGAAGAGTTGGCTGACAAAGCGTGCCGTGATTTGCTACTGCCTGAGTCATCTGAGCGATCTGAAGCGGGCTAACCAAAATATCTCCCTGACCAATCCCCATATGATAGGTATTGCCCAGATACCATGGCTCACCTACAACCTGCTCTTTCCAGGATGGATCAGGCACGGTTCCAGTAGTTTCTCCACCTAGCTCAATCCCAGTCGCTTTTCCTAGACCCAACAAACGAGCAAACTCAGCTAACTGATTGGGTCCTAACCACTCCGCCACCTTATAAAAATAAATATCATTACTTCTAGCCAAAGCTCTTTGGAGGCTAATTTCACCCTCAGTTTTACCAAATTGAGTGAAATACCAATTGGCATATTCATACTCCCCTACCTTCAACGCTCCTTCATCTAGAACCGTGGTGGTTGCATCTATTTTCCGACTCTCCAAGCCACCCAATGCGGTGACGAGTTTAAAAACTGATCCCGGAGGATAAGCCCCGCTCACAGCTCGATTAAAAAATATCTGTGCAGGATCTGTGAGTAAGGTTTGAAGCTGCTGTTGGCGTTGTTTTTCCAAAACCACATCATTGAAACGAAGGCTAAGAGTATTGGCATCAAAACTAGGACTGCTAATGGCTGTTAAGACCTCTCCAGTATTGACATTCATAATTACTGCCGCCCCAATTTGTTCTTTAAAAGCTGCCAAAGCTACTTGCGATAAGTAAGGATCAATCGCGGTGGAAATATTTTGGCCAACTTGACCGGTTTGTTTAGAGATTAAGCGTTGTCTTTTCCCCAAAGCATCAATCTCATAGAGCTCAGAGCCTTCCTGACCCTGTAGCTGCTGATCAAAAACACGCTCTAAGCCAATTTTTCCCAAAATATCACTTACTTTCAGAGAGCTATCTTTGACAAGATCATCAGTGGTGACTGGCCCTACATACCCTAAGATATGAGCCACAGATTCAGGAAAGCGATAGTATCGCTCTAACCCATATCTGACCTTGGCACTTTGTGTAGCCATTGATTTGAGAGCTTGCTCTCTTGAGATTGAAGAGGTTTGAGTATAGGCAGCCAGTGGATCTTCAACCTCCAAATAGGTTCTCTTATTCCATACCAATGGCTGCTGATAGCGATCAAAAAAAACTCCTCTTTGTGGAGGGATTGAAACTTTGAAGTAACGATTTTCATTGGCTAAATCTAGAAAGACCTCTCCTTTAAAAAGTTGGATCTCTACTAATCTTGCCATGATGATGATAAATAAAAAAACTAACCCCAACAACAGCCATCCCAATCGAGGTGAAAATTGGCGATAAGCTGAGGCTAAGTGCTTCATACAAAGTGAAATTTATGTCTTTTAAGCCAAAGCAAACTAATTAATATCACTAAAACCGCATAGAGTAATTGACTAAGACGAAGGTCGTTTAAATTCGCCACCAAGATGATTGATCCGATTAAACCGCCACTTATCAACCTAATTACCTTGCTAGCGATAAGTTGATGGCCGTATCTCAACCAGATATAACTACCTCCCACCACCAAAAAAACTTTAGAAAAAGAAATCATAAATAAAGTGGCGATTAAGAAACTAACTGCCAGTAATAATCCATAACGCCACCATTTCCCCAGTCGACTCGCAAAAAGGCTCACTAGTAAAACCGTCATGATTGGCAAACCTATGACTCGCTCTCCCAAACCAATCAAGACGATCAATACAAACCGAACTAGCCATCGTCCCCAATCTATCATGGCATTATCTCCACTATTGATACCTCATAAAACGATGCTGATTGCTCTAAGATTGCCTGTTTAATTGGCGCTGCTGGCTCATCAATAATTAGCTGAACTTGCCCTAATAATAGATGAGGTTTGATTTGTTCTTGCCCCATGGTCAACACTCGTTCTCCCACATTGATGACTGCATCCTTGGGTAACTCAGTCAAGATAATCTGCTTGCCATCGCCAATTACGATCCCTTTTACTCCAGTTTCTGTTTGGGCTAAAAGTGGTTGAGAATTAACTTGGGGCAATAAGCTCACCATCGATTGATGTGTCGAAACAGAATCAATAACTCCGACTAGTGTTTGAGCTGCCAAAACTGGCTGACCCAACTTAACCCCATCTGCCTCACCAACACTTAAGCTAGGTTGACCACGAGAAATAACTGGACTAGAGATGTTCATGGATTCTGATCGATCATGAACCTCCAACAGTCTTCTTAACTCTTGATTCTCTTGCTCTAGATACTCTAACTGAGAAATTCTGGCCAATGACTGACTATACTCTTGCTCCAGTTCTTGAACCCTCTTGGCAGCTTTGTAGCTCTTATTAACTGATAAGAATGGCTGGTTAATAGCAAAAGTTAAACGACTAATCTTGACTATTGTCGGCTGCAAAGATTTCTCAAAAACTGTAGCTATGGGCGTAATCAAACCCAGCCACTCGCCAATAAGAATAACCCCCCAGATAATAAAGAGTGTAATTAACTCTACCCAAAAAGTTCTCTGACTACTTCCAACCATTAGCTAAACCCTTCACCACATCAGTTTGTGGGTTTTTGGAAATAATTACCGGCATTTGCCAAGTTTTTTCAATTAATGGCAGCCAGCTAGATAGCTGACTACTCCCTCCAGTTAAATAAAAGCCTTGCTCTTGAAGTTGAGTGATCACTTCAGTCGGCAATTCATCGATTATTTCTTTTATTTCTGACAAGAGCTGATGGGAGAGTTGTAAAATCTTATCTTCAAATTCTCTGGCAGCTACTCTCACCACAGTCATTTCGTGAGTTCGAACATATTTTCCCCGAACAGTCATGATGGTCGGATCTTTCTTAGAGATACCAATGATAGGAGCAACTAATTGATGTTTGATCTGCTCGGCCATGGTCCAACTTATCTCTAGATTATGATCGGACAAAACTTGATCAACAATCGCCTGAGTAAAATCATGTCCAGCAACATTAGTTAAAGTAGCTGATTTTAAATGCTGAGTTCCCGCAAAGATTCCTACATCTGTAGTTTGATCACCTAAATCTATGACCCCATGGGCTTGAGTCATTTTTCTAAACGAAGCCAAAGAAATCAACGCGGCTGGCTTGCTTAAAAGTTGTTTAACACCTATGCCGGCATTTTTGAGAGTTTGACGAAATTGATCTTTTTCCAAAGGAGAACTGCTCACAGGCAAAGCTGTCCTGCAACTAATGATTGCGTATGGAGAAAACTTTTTCTCATCACCAAGACTGCTTAAAACTGATTTTAGATATAGCTCTGCAAAATCTAGTTGCGCAATTACCCCTTGGCTGATGGGTGAAATAAGTTTGATATGAGCTGGTGTTTTTCCCCTCAATTTTAGAGCTTTATCACCAACGGCCACGACTGCTTGCAAACGTGAGTGCCAGGCTAAAAGAGTGGGTTGATCCCAAACCAAATTCTGACCAACCATAACTTTGGTTTGATAGGAACCAAAATCAATACTCAACTTGGGTTTTAAGTCATTAATAAACAAACCGATATTGGTAGTAAAGCTATTAAACCGACTCATACTAGTGAGTCTAGCATAAAGAATATGTAAATCATTACTTACTGATGGAGTTGAGTTTCTCTGCAGCTTGTCGCCATTGATTTTGGTCAATCAACTGCTGAGTCTCTTTAAGTTTGGCTAGTTCACTCTCTTTACCTTGATGATATTCACTCATGCCAGCAATGCGCTCGTGAACCAAATCTTCTTTTAATTCCAAAGCTTTTTCTAACATAATTTCCTCTAAATCGGGAATCAGTTTTTCCAAATAAACAATCATTTCTTCTTGAACTGCCTGATCCTTGCCTTTAGCCATAATTTCTTTTAGTTGGCCCATTTCTGTCTCGTTTACCAATAGCTTTACATCCTGCTCAATAAAGTCTTCCCAAATAACTTGTTGGAGTTCATCCAAGAAAGCTTCCTTTTCTTGATCAGTACTTTTTTCTATCCCTAATAAGAAGAAAATGTTTTGATCTGAAAGTGATTCGGGATTGGAGGCTGGTTTGGGTGTTGGAGGAACAGGATCTTGAGCTGGAGCCGGAGTTGGAGTTGGAGTTGAGGCAGCAGGCGGCTGATAGCTATCTACATAAGAACTACTATTATCAGGAGCGGTAGATGGGGCGGGTTGAGGGACAGACATGAGATAAGTATATCAAGTCAAAGTCATCTTAGGGAACACCAATATTTACCGAAGATGCCATCTTGTTTTAAGCTATGTATACTACAACTATGAACAGTACTCGCTTGCAAAAAACAATCATATTTTTATTTCATTTATTGTTTCTGACCGTCCCCTTCTTTTTTACCTGGGTAAATGAAGAGTTGTTTGAGTTTCCCAAAATGCTACTCACCTATGGCTTTACCAGCTTAATTGTTGGGCTGTGGATAGCCAGAATGGTAGTTGAGAAAAAACCTCTCATTCGTCAGACAGTTTTTGATTGGCCTTTGCTTATTTTTGTAGCTTCTCAGGCTCTTTCAACCATGTTTTCAATTCACCCCTCCACCTCCATCATGGGTTATTACACCCGCTTTCACGGCGGTTTACTCTCAACGCTTGCTTATGTGCTTTTATTTTATGCTTCTGTGAATAATTTTTCTAAAAAAGATCTCAAAAAACTGTGGCTGACCATCTTAATTGCTGCACTAGGTATTACTCTCTATGCTATCCCCGAACACCTGGGGAAATCTCCTAGTTGTTTATTGATCACCGGTAGTTTGGATGTGAGTTGTTGGGTTCAAGACGTCAAAAATAGAGTTTTTGCTACTTTTGGACAACCCAATTGGTTAGCAGCCTACACAATTACCCTCATTCCGATGGGGATTATTTTTTGTGCCCAGAGTAAAAAAGTCTGGCAGCAACTCTTGGCTGGCCTAACCACCATCACTTTATTCCTGACTCTTCTCTACACTCAGTCTCGATCAGGTTTTATGGGTTTTGTCATCGGCACAGTCGGCCTGATATCCGGCTTACTTTGGATCAAATATAAAAATAAATCATTTGATAAAGCGATCATGACTAGATATCTAGGTCTATCAGGCATCTTGCTGATAATAATGCTCATTAATGGGAGTCCACTTACTCCTGCTTTAACTCAAATCTTTAAAACTCAAGATTCTCCTCCTCCCACTGAGGTAATTACCACCGCCCCTGTAAATAGACTCGAAGCTGGAGGGACTGACTCTGGTGAAATCCGCAAAATTGTCTGGCAAGGATCTCTAGATGTCTGGAAAAGATACCCTCTCTTTGGTTCCGGTGTAGAAACTTTTGCCTATAGTTATTATCAAGATCGTCCCCTAGCTCATAATCAAGTTTCTGAATGGGATTTTTTATATAACAAAGCTCATAATGAGCTCCTTAATTTTTTAGCCACCACTGGAATAGTCGGCCTTGGCTCCTATCTACTATTATTGAGTTGGTTTGGAGTTGTTTCTTTAAAAATAATTTTCAAACCTAACCCCAAAAATCTCCCCACTGACCAAAGTTTTACTTTGGCCATGCTGTCAGGAGTGATTGCTTTAAGTGTCTCTAATTTCTTTGGCTTCTCTACAGTGATGGTGAGTGTTTTGCTTTTTATTATCCTAGCGTCTGTTGCCATTACTCATTCAAAAGAAGAACTCGATCCAGCCAGTAAAACAACCGCCACGCTTTCTACCGGGCAGTTCCTCCAGCTATCTTTTTTGGCTATAGCAACCCTGATGACTTTAATAAAAATCTCTAAAATCTGGCAAGCTGATAAAGCTTATGCTGCAGGTAAGTCATATATAGAAGCAGGCTATGCTGTCCAAAGTTTGGAACAATTTCAAACTGCTATTAGGCTGAGACCTAAAGAAGCTTTGTTTCGCAATGATCTGGCTGATACTTACAGCAAGGTGGCGATAGCCTTATCCCAACAAGGTCAAAGCACTGCCTCGGCTGAATTTAGAAAATCTGCTTTGGCAGAATCAGCTTTAGCCCTGCGCCTTAACCCTAGACACCTTAATTACTATAAAACTCAAGCTCGGGTACTAATTACCCTCTCTCAGCTAGAGCCAGCACTCTTAGAACAATCTGTTGATATTTTGGAGACAGCCCTAAAACTAGCCCCTACTGACGCCAAGTTGATGTATAATCTAAGCCTGGTAAAAATTAGCCTCGGACAAACAGAGGTAGGAATTGAAATTTTAGAAAAAACAATCGCTATGAAGACCAACTATGAGGCAGCTCATTTGGCATTAGCAAAACAATATGAAGCTTTAAAAAAAATTGACCAAGCTCAGGCAGAATATCAATTTATTTACGATCACATCACCACCAGCAATCAACTGGTCAATCAAAAAATAGAAGAACTCAAATGAAAATTATTACTATCCCCCACCAGTCACTCCGAAAAGTTGCCCAAAGGGTAACTAAAGTTGATGACCAACTCATTAAATTTATTAAAAATCTCGAGCAATCGTTAGTTAAGTCTCGTAATCCACAGGGGGTGGGTTTGGCTGCACCCCAAGTAGACAAACTAATCAGAGTGCTAACCACCAATCTCTCATCAGATCATAATCCTGGACACCCTGGGAATAGACCTCAGGGAGAAGTGCGCTCTTTTATTAATCCAGTCATCGTTAAAGCTTGTAAGAGAAAAAAGGTTTTGGGGGTCGATCCTCAAGATCCAGATTTAGAGGGCTGTCTCTCTATGCCTGGATTATTCGGCCCTGTCCCTCGTCACCGCTGGGTAGAGCTTGAGTACCAAACCATCAATGGCGACAAGCTTGAAAAGCATCAAGAAAGATTTGATGATTTTCACGCCCGAGTCATTCAACATGAACTAGATCATCTTGAGGGCATACTCTTTACTGACTATGCATTAGAAAATGACCTACCAGTTTACTTACAAAGCAAAGATGGAAAAAGATTAATTGAAATAGATAAAAAATTAGTCGAAGCTATTTAATGTCTTACTCAGTAGCTATTGCCGGGACTACTTCCAAAACACTTTTGTGTGCTCAAGCTTTGTGGCAACACCCTCAGTTTGAAATCTCACTAGTCATTACTCCCGTCGCCAAACCAGTGGGACGAAAGCAAATTTTCACTCCAAATCCACTACAAAACTTTGCTGATAGCAATCATATTCCTACAGTGCTAGTAAAAAATAAAGTTGATGAACAGGTTAAAAAAGAAATTTTAAGTTTTGATAGGCCTGATTTTTTACTAGTAGTAGACTTTGGCTACTTAATTCCCCAGTGGCTGTTAGATTATCCCCAAACCATGCCCCTGAACATCCATCCCTCTGACTTACCTAAATGGCGAGGTAGCTCACCGGGACAACTAGTCCTAAAAAATGGTGAAACAACTTCGGCGGTCAGTCTTATTAAAATGACCACTGAGTTTGATCAAGGACCGATTGTTTGGCAAAAAGAGTTTGCAGTTGGCAAAAATTGGACTCAAACGCAGTACTATCAACATAGCTTTGAGCTAGTTGTAGAGGAACTTCCCCAAATAATGATTAAGTTAGCTAACAAACAGATTACACCTACTCCCCAACCAACTATTTCACCCACTCCAGTGGCGAGTAAGTTAACTAAGCAGGATACATTTGTAGATTGGGAGATGTTTAAAAAAGCCATTAGTGGAGATCAGCAACTGGCCCTTGATCTAGAAAGAGCCACTCGCGCTTATTCTCCTTGGCCACTCCTGTGGACAGAAATCCCCACCAGCAAAGGTCCTCGCCGAATGCAGATCATCACTACTTCCCTTGACCAAGAGGGGCGATTAACTTTAAATAAAGTTAAGGTAGCAGGTTTAGCTATCAAGCCTTATCAGGAAATTAAAAATATTATTCAGGATTAATCTTTGGACTCTGGTTTTTTCCAATGAGTGGTGACACCAGATTTTTTCATCACTCGCAGTACTTTGGTGGGGACACGCATCCGCTTTTTCTTCCCCTCAACCATGACTGTGACCGTGTGCAGATTACGCTTAAAAGCTCGAGAGTTGCGATTCTTGGCATGAGAAACATTCTTGCCAATATGAGCGATAGATGGGTATTTGAAATCAAAGCTTGCCATAGAGTCAGTATTTTATCATATAATAGGGATCCATGCTAAGCATTCTATTCTCTAACCCAATTATCTTCCTAGTACTTTTTCCAGGCTTACTGATGGCTATCACCGTTCATGAGTTTGCTCATGCTTGGACAGCTGATCAGCTCGGAGATCCCACTCCCCGCGCCCATGATCGCCTCACCCTTGATCCTCGCGCCCATCTTGATCCAATTGGCACCATCGCCATCCTATTAACTCGCTTTGGTTGGGGGAAACCAGTTGCATTTGATCCTTACAACCTCAAAGAACCCGTCAGAGATACCGCTTTAATTGCCCTGGCTGGCCCTTTATCCAACTTAATTATGGCTAGCCTACTGGCCATCATCGTTAATTTTAATGTTTTACCCTGGCAGTGGTTACAGTTTGCCTTAGTACAGTTAGTCATCATCAACGTCGTCTTGGCTATTTTCAACCTGGTGCCGGTCAATCCCCTGGATGGCGGCAAAATTTTAGCTGCCCTACTGCCTAAAGACACCGCCTACGCCTATGAACAAGCCATGCAACGCTATGGAATTTGGATCCTGATCTTCCTGATTATGCCCTGGAACGGTGTTTCCCCAGTCTCACAGCTAATTTCACCTATCATTGATTTAATCGTGCGTTTACTCATCTAAAATGCAGCTAGAAATTCTCTCTCTAGGACAACTCGATACCAACTGCTATCTAGCTTGGTGTGAAGAAACACGTGAAGCCATCGTCATTGACCCAGCTGATGAGGGCGGCTTTATTAGTGAAAAAATATTGGAACTAGATCTCAAACCGGTGGCGATTGTCCTGACTCATGGTCATTTTGACCATGTCATCGGTTTGCTAGAACTAAAGCTAAACTCTGCCCAAACTCCTATCCTGATGCATCAAGATGATCTGTTTCTAGTCGAGAGTCTGCAAAAAAGAGCAAAGCACTGGTTAAAGATGAAGGTTGATCCGGCTCCAACGCCTGATAAATTTATTGATGAAGGTGATGAAGTTAAATTTGGAGAAGAGACTCTGACCATTCTCCACGTGCCTGGACATACCCCCGGGGGTATCTGTCTTTACAATGATCAAGTCATGTTCACTGGCGACACTCTCTTTGCTGATGGCGCTATTGGCAGAACCGACCTAAGTTACTCAAGCCACAAACAGATGCGACAATCATTAATGAAAATCAAAGAATTACCTGGCTCACGCCAAATGTATGCTGGTCATGGGGAGAGTTTTTGAACTAATCCCTACCTTTACCCCTAACATACCCACTGCGAAGATCATGACCTTGATATCCACCTTCATTAGCTCCTTCTTCATTTTCTAACTCGTCTTCTTCAGCCTCCTCAGTAGCTGATGCCGCTATTGCAGTTGTCGCTAATAGGTTTTCTTTTTCGGCTTCTAGTTCTTCCACAATTTCTTTCATGGATTTTCCTGGTTCTTGCTGAAGTTCTTTTACCATTTTTGCCTTTCTTGATTAATTGATTT
>Ga0233431_1003053_pt1 | contig 21254 bp, 5 predicted proteins | sample SI_118_April2016_FD_179867 | JGI IMG/M metagenome (GOLD analysis project Ga0233431, IMG submission 179867) | Seawater microbial communities from Saanich Inlet, British Columbia, Canada - SI_118_April2016_200_MG | ecosystem: Environmental > Aquatic > Marine > Inlet | place: Canada: British... | reverse complement strand
TAGCGCTTTAATGTGACGCGCACCAGGTTACGTAGCTTGGCTCGGACACTTTCCCGAACTTGCCAGTCCACGGTCGTACTCTTACGGAGTTTCTCTACCAAGACATGAGCGATCTCCATGAGTTTCTCGTCACCAAGCTCCTTGATGGCGGACTCGTTGTTGGCGAGAGCGTCATAGAACGCCACTTCATCCGGTGAAAGCCCCATCTTATCACCCTTTTCAGCAGCCTTGCGGTACTCCTTAGCAATCTCAATCAGTTCCTCGATGACATGGGCGCTTTCAACACCCTTGGCGATCAATCTGTTAATCGAGTTCTTCAGGAGTTCACTATATTTCTTGCCGAGGACAACGTTGGTCTTCAGTCGTGAGTTGAATTCATCATTCAAAAGCTTCTGTAGGAGTTCAACAGCAAGATTCTTGTGGGGCATCCGCTGAACTTCAGCTAGGAACTCATCTGAAAGGATACTGAGGTCAGGTTTATCGACTCCCGACAACTTGAAGATGTCATCGACACCCTCTGCGACAACGGCGTTGTCCAGAATCTGCTTCAACAAGCTATCTTTGCGTTCTTCGGACACTGGTGGCTTCGCCGTGAACTTTATAATCACAGCTTTGACCGCCTGGAAGAAGGCAATCTCTTCTCGATACACTTTGGCGTCGTCTAGGGTGCTGCATAATGAAAATGCTTTAGTCACACCGAGCACCACATCTGCAAAGCGCTTCTTACCATCGTCCAGACCTAGGATGTGGTTCGCAGCTGGCACCAAGAGACGGTTGGGATTATGTTTGAAGCCCGTATAGTCAAATCCATTGAACTGACTTCGAGCGATATCGATCAACTCTATCAACTTTGCTAACGCCTCGGCCGTATTGACAGTTTGCTTACCTTTGCCCTGGCTCCCTGCGTAGATCTTCATGGCTTTCCGTAACTCGTCAGCGATTCCAATGTAATCCACTACGACGCCACCGTCTTTACCTTTGAGTACACGGTTGACACGGGCGATAGCCTGCATAAGGTTATGACCCCTCATGGGTTTGTCGATATACATTGTATGACAGATGGGCGCATCGAACCCCGTCAGCCACATATCCCGCACAATCACCAGCTTGAGATTATCCGTGGGGTCTTTGAAACGTTTCTCCAGTCGCTTCTTGGTGCGACCGTTGTAGATATGGGGTTGTAAATGCTTCTTGTCAGACGCAGAGCCTGTCATCACTACCTTGATAGTGCCGCTCTCCGGGTCATCATCATGCCACTGCGGACGCAGTGTAGTCAGAGCGTTATACATTTGGACACAGATCTCACGGCTCATGCAAACGATCAGTGCCTTCCCCTCAACTGACGAAGTGCGAGTCTCGTAATGTAACACGACGTCCTCAGCAACCTGATTCAGGCGTGGCTCAGCACCTACCAACTTCTCAAGGGCAGCCCACTTACTCTTGGTGCGTTCCTTGGAAGCTTGATCTTCATCATCCTCGATGACTTCTTCAACATCATCATCAATGTGCGGAATGGCTGCTTCGTCCAGATTGATTTTAGCCAGGCGGCTTTCATAATAGATGCGGACCGTGGCTTCATCCTCAACGGCATCCTGTATATCATAGATACTGACGTATTCACCGAACACTGCCCGGGTGTCTTTCTCAACCAAGGAAACTGGTGTTCCAGTAAAACCAATGAAGGTTGCGTTTGGCAAGCCATCCCTTAAGTGCTGGGCGTAACCGTATTTATAGGTATCCCGGTTCTTCTGTAGGACTGCATTGAAACCGTACTGACTACGGTGAGCTTCATCGGCCACGACAACGATATTGTGGCGATCACTCAGTTGTTTGAAGCGGTTGGCTTCTTTCTCAGGGGCAAACTTCTGTATCGTAGTGAAAATGATACCACCTGATGGTCTATCCAGCAGTAATTCTCTTAGTGCATCCCGTGTCTGCGCTTGTACCGGTGTCTGTTTCAAGAGCATCTTGGAATCACTGAAGGTTTCAAAGAGCTGTCCATCCAGGTCGTTTCGATCTGTTACCACTACGATGGTAGGGTTCTGCATAGATTCCTGTTGCAGGAGTTTCCCAGTGAAACATGCCATGGAGATACTCTTGCCGGAGCCCTGGGTATGCCAAACTACACCGCCTTTGCGATCTCCGTTAGGCTGGCTGGCTTTAACAACAGAGTCAACGGCAGTGCGCACCGCATGGAACTGATGGTAACCAGCAATCTTCTTAATGATACTGCCACCGTTCTCCTCAAATAGGACGAAGTAGCGCAGGTAGTCCAGGAACATCTCCCGATCGAAGAAACCCCGTATCATGGTCTCCAGTTCCAACTCTACCAGGGGTTTGTCCTTCTCATTCTTAACTGCCCTCCAGCGCATAAACCATTCTTCAGAGGCCGTGAGCGAACCCAAGCGGGCGTTGAAACCGTCAGAGATGACTAGGACTTCATTGCAGACGAAGAGATCCTGGATCTCATCTTTGTAGGTCTGGATCTGATCGTAGGCTTTCCAGATATCTGCCTTCTCATCGGTGGGCTTCTTTAGCTCTATGACAACGATAGGGAGACCATTGATAAAGATGACGATGTCCGGCCGCCGGTGCATCTTAGTACCCTTTACGGTGTACTGATTGACGGCTAGAAACTCATTACTATCCGGGTTGCTGAGGTCCATAAGTTTGACACGGTCCCCACGGCGGGTACCATCAATTTCATATTCAACCGGTACTCCGTTCAACAGCATCTCGTGGAATGTACGGTTATTCTGCACCAGCAAGGAGTGTTCGGGTTTATCCAGTTTGTCGGCAACTACTTCCAGGACTTTCAGTGGGACAGCAGGGTTAATCTTCTGAAGTGCTGTTAGCAAACGACCCGTGAGGATGACCTGATGATAGTCCCTACGCTCTGGTCGTTCACCATCGAAGGCGATGTCAGGACCGTAAACAATACCATAGCCCTGGTCCCGGAACCAATCTAGTGTGATTTTCTCGAGTTCGTCTTCTGACATAAGATGGAAGCTGGCTGCGTTCATAGTCTATTCCGTGGGTATCTGGATTTCGCCAGAGATGAGTTTGGGGAGAAGTGTGTCGCGCAAATGTGTCAGTGTGATCGATTCATCTGCATTCGATCTAATCAAATCAAATATGGGTTGGATGATCATGTCAAAGGCTCTATTTATCTCCTTCTTTGCCTTGACAAAAGGGATACTATTCATGTTCCTTTGGTTCAATTTTAGTTGGACAGCACCTGTTGTAAACGGTGAAATGTTTTGTATTGAAAGGAAGAGATACAGCTGTTCTGTTGACACTGAATTGGTGCCTTGGAGCACATGGGCATGGTTATTTACCCAAATCTGTCCCCAAACATATTGCAAGAATGGTGATCCATCATCATTGACAACGGATCCATCTTCTCCCATCAGAACGTATTTCCCATCAAAAATGTAATCATTGACGTAATCCATAATTGATGTAGCCCCATGGTATGGATAGTCTCCAGATCGTTTCTCTCGCACAAGCTTGGAAAGTGGAATCCTTTTCGAATCATAGCATTTTGATACAGAACCAAAGCTCCCAACTTCCCACCCCTCCGGAATCATTCCCAGCTCCGACTCCACGAGCTTGTCTGGGAACAGGGAAGCGGTTTTGGCATCCATACCTTCGGGTTCACAGCCTTCCATCTTGGCCTTCACCGGATCGAAATCCACAAACCAGGATTTGAAGATGGTCAGGGCTATGGATTCAAGGGTTTGATTGGTCTGATGGTTGAGGTGGACCTGGTCGGTGAGATAATTGAGTGTTTGAGCGGCATAGTTCTGGGCACCAATATGGGGTTGCGGTACTTCTAGATTCTCAATCATGCTTTTTGTTAGAGCGTTTCTAGTGGCTCCAGAACTAGCCAACATGAGGAGCCATTCTTGAGTACGCTTTGATATCAGCCAGTACCATACAAAGAAAGGATTGTACTGGTCAGCCTTCGGGCGAATGATTGCTACGTGCTGATTCACTCGGGCGGGGACCAAATCATTAGGTACAATGCAAGCCCGCGCTACTGAATCACCCGTAATGTTCAGTAGTACATCATTCTTCTTCACTATCACATTATTAAGTTTCTCTGCGCTAACTTTATCAATGTACACGAGACCACCGTAGTCGAACCCAGCATTATAGATGTTTTGGGATCGAATTAGAGCAGTCTCCCCCTGTTCAAGGTATACTTTGCTTCCACCTCTCGGAGTAGCTCCGCTTCCAATCTTGTAGCAGTGAGAGCCTAAGGTAGTCGTCTTCCAGTTAGAGGTCAAAGCCCAATTCCTCTAGCCTCATTCTCATCTTAGATTCAAGCTGATTCTTCTGATCAAGTTGTTGTCCAAGGAGACTTGTCATCTGATTCATCTTGTCAAGAAATGGCTCGCCCTCTTCACCAATATCTTCCAAACCTACATATCGTCCAGGGGTAAGGACATAATCATTTTGTTTGATTTCCTCTAACCCGATAACTTTACAGAACCCAGGATGATCCTCGTAATCCTCCACCCTTCTCCATTTTCTGACAGTATCAGCTATTTCGTTGAGATCGTCCTCGCTAAGTACCTTTTGAACCCTTGATATCATGTGTCCTTTGTTGCGCACATCTAGGAACAGGATCTCACCGCTACGATCACGGAACTCTTCTCTGGATTTCTTATTCTTCGTTAGAAACCAAATACAAGCGGGAATCTGTGTATTCGTGAACAGCTGTCCTGGGAATGCCAACATGACTTCCACTAGGTCGTTCTCGATTAATGCTTTACGGATGTCACCTTCTCCACCAGACATGGAGCTCATTGATCCATTGGCCAGCAATAGGCCCATAGACCCATTGGGTGCCAAATGATGGAGCATGTGCTGCAACCAGGCGAAGTTGGCGTTGTTCTTAGGCGGCGTTCCATACTTCCAACGCTCATCTCCTTCAAAACTACCATCCCACCACTCCTTCTGATTAAAGGGTGGATTTGCCATCACGTAATCTGCCCGCAAATCAGAGTGCTGGTCATCATCAAAGGTATTGCCTGGTCCTTTGCCAAAGTTGAAATCAATTCCCCGAATAGCCATGTTCATAGCAGCCAATCGCCAAGTCGTTGGATTAGATTCCTGTCCATACACGGAGATGTTACCAATCTTCTGTCCGTGGGCTTCGATAAACTTCTCACTCTGTACAAAGAAGCCACCGGATCCCATTGCAGGATCATATACACGACCTTCATAAGGTTCCAGGATTTCCACCACCAATGACACAATCGATTTTGGTGTGTAGAACTGACCGCCCTTCTTCCCTTCAGCACTCGCAAACTCACCCAGGAAGTACTCGTAGACATGACCCAGGATATCCTTTGAGCCCATAGATTCATGTTGGAACGGGACGGTAGAGATGAGATCAACGAGGTCAGCATATTTGCTGTCGTTCACCTCCAAGCGTGCATAATCTTTGTTGAGGATACCTTTGAGCCTTGGATTCTCTTTCTCGATAGCTACCATTGCATCGTCCAACATGCGACCCACCCCACGGAACTCACCACCCCAGGGTAGTGGTGCACCTTGAGATACACGACAATAGGTTTGCAGGTTTGTCCAGCGGGCTGCTTCAGGCACCCAGAACACGTTCTTTTCCGTGTAGTAGTCACGCTCTTCCAGCTCTTCGGCTACCATGTAGTCAGCTGAGGATTCAGAGATGAAGTAATCATGGTCTTGGTCTGTAAAGTTCTTGACGAGATTATCCCGTCGCTCAGTAAAGGTATCAGAGATGTATTTCAGGAAGATGAGACCTAGTACGACATGTTTGTAAACGGCTGCATCCAGTGATGGGAGCAGTTTGTTTGCCGTGGTCCATAGTTTGGCTTCAAGGTCTTTTAGGAATTGCTGTTCATCAGGATTCATGGCGCCGCCTCAGAGATCAATCATTATTCAATTATCAAACCGTAGTGTTTATCAGCGAATTTAGGATGGATGCCTCACCATACAAGCTGTGATGAAAGGGGTGCCGGCATGGAAAGAAGTATACAGATCATATTACTCTGCACTGAGTCACTCTGTGCAAATCAAATATTTCACTTCACTATACGGTTTTCACCCACTGAATAGCTCAAAACAGGCTAAAATGTATCACCAGATGCACATGGCGTTTTTTAGATTGCCGTAAGTGACTGTGGGATACTGTTTTATTAGATAGTGTCCAGGGATTAAGTATCCCTAGTATCAAATACCCCCGGGTATATGGACTCAGATTCGAATACTTGGCAACACCGTTTGAAGTCAATAAACATCGTCTCAAAACTCATCTCAAAATCAAAGTACCATTAATCGTAGCTTTTAGCCTTTTTGATACCCGCACCGGTTATTGAAAACCCTCAGCATTTCACCGAGGGTTTTCATGTATGTCCAGCTTTTACTAGATTATTTCAAGAGCAGCATCTTCCTCACATTGGAGTAGCCCTTTGCCTCAAATCGATAAAGATAAAGACCACTAGCCATGGTTTTCCCACGTAGATCGTTTCCATTCCATGTGAAAGCGTACCATCCAGGGGCAACACTGGATTGAGTCCTGCTAAATACTTTCTGTCCACGAAGATTGTAGATCGTCATCGTAATATCAGACACTTCGGGGATTGCATATTCAATGGTCGTTGAGGCGTTAAACGGATTGGGATAGTTTTGCTTCAGGATATAGGTGTTGGGTAATTTCACCTCATTGGGATCACCGATCCGACTCAACATGACCTGACCCCTGGGATCAGAAACAATCATTTCGTTGATAGAGATGCTTCCTGTACCCTCGATCCTAACGATTGCGTGATTTCCGATGGGAAGCACTTCTCCACTCATACTGTATAGCAATACAATCATGTCCCCGTCAGCATTGATTGAGCTAGTGAGTTCCATTGCATACTGAGATGTGACCCGAGCGTTTTCGAGATCACCGGACAGTTTGAGCTGTAAACCACCAATGGGATTCTGAGATGAGATCCAGAACTCGTTGTCTTCGAGAGCTGCAATAGCTTCACCTGGCTGAGTAGCAATCTTGGCTGTATTGCCCAGAATGATGTTGATCACGCTGATAATATCCAGGACATTAACCTGATCATCGCCATTGAGATCCGCTGCATCAAAGAGGAACGGTGTTGGGGATCCTTCTAGGACATAGGATACCATGGAGATGATATCCAGAACATTTACTGCAAGATCCCCATTGGCATCGCCATTGGCAGCTGAGAAAGGTGTAGCGGGGACTGTCTTGGAGGGATCACTCTCAGCGAAGTCTGTACCTAATACGGTATACTGATACTTATAGGTACTATCAGGGATGACCTCAAAATCCGTATAAGTACTATCTGTTATCAGGATGTCATTGGTCATCTCATAGGATGCCCAGGTAGAGTCATTGAGACGCAGGCTACGATACATGTTGTAGCCAAGGGCATCATCTGTTGAAGCCGGAGGCCATTCAAGATCAACCTTACCGATACCAGGTGTAGCTATAAATTGTACTGACGCTGCTCCCGCTGCTTGGAGTGCAAACTCGAACCTTTGATCCTCAATAGGGATCTCGAAGTTTTCATCATCTCGAGCACCTGATACTCTGATCCGGTTGATCCCATCTCCAGTTTCTATTCCCATTGTTTTATAGGCAGTCCAGATTGAAGCATCTGTAGACCAGGAGGCACTATCATTCACAACATGCTGAGTGTAAGGTTGGTCAACTCCAAAGGTCAGGAAGGGTGTAAATGTTGTATCCATCGCTCGATTGAAATAGACATCAAATTTGTGAGTCTCTGGTCCAATAATACCGAGTCCTGCAACTGAATTATATGGATTATCATATCTATTTATATTAATTGCGTCTATTTCTACTTTCCATGAAAAACCTGGTGTTGCTGATGTAGGTTCAGTAAGAATTGGAGTAAACTGGATCATTGGCAAGCTAGCATCATCATAAAAATCATAGAATAATTCTTGTTCTATGATTGACAAGTTTTCAATACCATAGTAGTTATCCTCAAATGGCATAATAGAACTATTCCCCCCAACACCAATTGAAATATGATTACCACCGGCACCTTTATTATTCACATATGAATTGCCATAATAATGCGCTAAAGTATCTGGCAACTGGTATGAATTAACAACTCCATTAATTGGTGCGTAATGGTACGAACCACCATAAGGGGCGCCCAAATTTCCCATATATAAATTATTTTGCATATATGCCACATTGCCTGCTTGACCACCAAAATAAGTATTCAATACAAATTTGCCTGAATTTCCAGTATATAAATTACCGATAAATTGGAAATTACTAGATGAGGATCCCCAACGAGGCCCAACGTTGTAGATTATTGTTGCACCATTTCCCGCTCCATTTTGCTTAATAATGCAATTATTTATCTGCAGTAGTCCATGTTTCCACCCATAAACCCCCTCAAATACTGCCCCAAGATTTGAAAAGTTCACATATTCTATTGAGATTGTGTCTGCCTGAGAAGTTCCGGACCCATATACTAATCCTTTGCCGTCAGGCATCCCACTCGCGGATGTTACATATATGAGACTATCCTTCGTTCCCTCCATCAGCAGACTTCCACGTATGCTAATTTGTTTTCCCGGGCTGATCAATATTCTCGTACCTGGCATAACAGTAAGCCTCACATTTTCTGAAACTCTCAAATTTTCAGTTACTAGATATTCCCTTTCAGATGTCCAGACAGCATCTTCAATTAACACACCTCCGACTTCAAAACCATTCTGGATATTTAAAACTATCCCTGTTGAGAAACTTTCATTACCTCTATCCGACATAAAAACATCAAATCCAATCTGACGATTATTGGCAATATTATCAGAGATAAAAAGGACAATCGGATCTAACTCATTTGAGAGTTGCGAATAAGATGAAACATCTCCAATATAAGCCTGGCCAGTTTGTATTTGGGCAGATGTGGTATCCTCGAAATCAGCAAAGTAGGTAGACACCGTCACCGAGTCAGCATAACCACCATAGTTCTTCACTGTAAACCAGAGCTCGATGGTCTCACCAGCATCAGCACGTCCATCATTGTCACAAGTTTCACAAGTATCAACGATAGTGTGGGATACATAACTTAGTATAGGGTCAGGTTCAGATGCTATGAGGGTCTCGTATAGATCAACATGGGTTCCAGTATTGTTGATGAGCTTGGCTCTGAATAACTCAGTAGAAATAGGCTCCTCATAAACCAAGATATTTGCTATACCTCCAGCAACAATTGGACTGGCCATTGAGGTCCCATTCAAAGAGTGGTACCCACCATTGGGAAAGGTAGAGTTGATGCCAGCACCAGGGGCTTTTATCTCATAGTTATAACCTTCGATGTATCCACTTTCTTGAGGTCCATCTTGATCATAGTTGGAGAACCCCATTGGCCCCATAGCATCGCCTGCTTGAACACCTAATACCCAAGAAAAGGCCCCTGGATACATTGGACTACCAAATCTCATGTCCGGGCAAGGTCCGGGACCAATACATAACCCTGAGTTCCCTGCTGCCGCAACTTCAATAGTTGTGTTGTATGCAACAGCTAAAGCATTCTCCATGACCTGGGAATGTCCATAAGAGCCTAAACTCAGATTCATCACAGTTGCACCATTACTACCTGCATACTCAACAGCAGAAGCTATATCAGAACTGTTTCCGAATCCCGTAGATTGCAAAACCTTGAGTGACATGATCTTGGAAGACCAACTCACGCCAGTGATCCCTATTCCATTGTTGCCCACACCAGCTGCAATACCTGCCACATGTGTCCCATGAGAATTGTCATCATTGGGATCATTGTCATCACTTATCCAATCCCAACCACGAATATCATCCACATAACCATTACCGTCATCGTCAACACCATCTGCTCCGTGATACTCGGCCCAGTTGATCCAGATATTCTCAGCCAGATCGGGATGATCCCAATCCACACCTGTATCAATGATTCCAATGATCTGAGAAGTATCACCTGTTGTGCTATCCCACAATGCTGGAGCATTGACAGCAGCATGATGCCATTGCTGCGAATACATCGGGTCATCAGGGATGGTTTCCATTGCTCTGAATAGATAATCAGGTTCTGCATATTCTACATTGGGATCTTCTTCAAAAGCCTGGATCATCAATTCAACTGAGGCATTTCCGCTGAAACTTAGTTTATAAATATTATGCAGGTTTGGTGCTTCGATATAGCCATCCGGCATTTGAACCATTTTGGCTACAGATCTTTTCGCCGGCTGGCTAAAGACTTTGTGAACTTCCTGAATCTCAAATTCAAGATTCAGTAGGTCAACACTGGAAACGCCAAACACAGGATTAGTGGTTCTCGCAAGGGCGTTATGATCCAACTGGACAGTGTCCTTAAACTTTACCAGCACGACGCCTGGCTCGTATTGAGGATTGTAGGGGTCCAACTGAGGAGGTACTTCTCCGCCGGCTAAAAGGAAACTAACTAAACCAAGTGTGATAACTAATGCTCTGGTCATCTCATTCACCTATTTCATGTAGATCATTTTAATGGTTTTAGAGTACTCACCCGCTACAATCCTGCAGAAATACAGTCCGGTACCGAATTGTTCACCCCTCTGTGAATCTCCCTGCCAAGCAAGATTATACCATCCTGCACTTTGAGAATCAAAACTCCAGAATCTGATCTCCCGCCCCTTTAAATCATAGATAATGACAGAAACATCTGTCACTTCAGGTAAACCATAGCGAATTGTCGTCGTGGGATTGAATGGGTTGGGGAAATTCTGATTCAGGACAAACTCATCTGGGGTCAATGCTTGTGCATTTATCCCAACGGTCTGATCAATCATCAATGAAAATGTAGATGTCGACCAGATCGTATCCTGCCCATCAGTCACCCAAACATCCCAATTTAGCCAAACGTCTCTGGGGAAGTCCTCGATATTCATTCTGAGTTGAGGTCCTGCAACAATGAAAACCGAATCAAATTCACTATCACTAAAGATACTCAGGCCATAGGAAAGCGAATCACCATCAACATCCAGAGCTGATTCCCATGTAAAGGATACATCAACACTGTCAGCATCGTCGAGAACCAGTTCATTGCCTGGATAGATCAGATCAAATGCCTCAGGTGGATCATTCGCAGGCAACACTACTAAATTGAAAGTATCTGAGACTGTTGTATCATTATCTGAGACTTCCAGTACCAACAGAGACGAGCCGTTCCAGTTTTCATTTGGTATGATCGTGAAGATTGAATCCGCATAAGAACCGGAAATATGTTCAATATCTCCACTTACTCGAACGATAAGGCTATCCATTTCATCATCATCTGATATCGAGAACGGGATCATGAGGGACATATCTTCAAATATTGATGTATCCTGGACAGCTGTGTGAATTTGGGGTGGATCATTGACTGGTATTACGGTTAGCGTAAAACTCGTTGTATCAGCTGAATTTGTAGCCTCTGAACTATCATCAACAATAACTGTTATTTGGGTACTGCCATTCCAATTGACTTGAGGCGTCAATGTCAGATTTGAACCAGTAACTGAGACAAGAACAGCTGAAGTATCACTCACTGCACTATAAGTAAGATCATCCTCATCGATATCAGCTGCACTTAAAGCGACATCGATCGCTGTCTCTTCTGGTGTGCTCTGGGAACTGATCTCTGCCAAAACAGGTGCATCATTTACTGGAGTTACAGTCAGTGTAAAGTTTCCACTATCTGTAGCGTTTTCCGATCCACTACCATCATCAACAGTCACAGTAATCACTGAACTGCCATTCCAGTCTACAGCTGGGATCATATACAGACTGTCATTGGAGACCAGTACTGACACATTCTCATTGGCACTCACTGCACTAAAAGTGAGATCATCACCATCTATATCCGCAGCACTCAGAACGATCACTAATTCACTATCCTCTATGATCTCCTGTGCGGAAAGTTCGGACAGAACCGGGGCGTCGTTTACTGGTGTTACTGTTAATGAAAAGCTACTCGTATCTGATAGACCGGTATCCATAACCATTACAGTAATAACCGCATCTCCGATAAAGTCCGTCTGAGGAGTTAGAGTCAGAGTTGAACCAGTAACTGAGACAAGAACAGCTGAAGTATCACTCACTGCACTATAAGTAAGATCATCCTCATCGATATCAGCTGCACTTAAAGCGACATCGATCGCTGTCTCTTCTGGTGTGCTCTGGGAACTGATCTCTGCCAAAACAGGTGCATCATTTACTGGAGTTACAGTCAGTGTAAAGTTTCCACTATCTGTAGCGTTTTCCGATCCACTACCATCATCAACAGTCACAGTAATCACTGAACTGCCATTCCAGTCTACAGCTGGGATCATATACAGACTGTCATTGGAGACCAGTACTGACACATTCTCATTGGCACTCACTGCACTAAAAGTGAGATCATCACCATCTATATCCGCAGCACTCAACACGATCACCAGTTCACCATCCTCGGTGATCTCCTGAGTTGAGATTGAAGCTAATACCGGAGCATCATTTACTGGGCTGACTGTTACCGTCCATGAGGTGGTGTCAGCATAATGATCATCCGACACAATTATCTCGAGGTTTTCACTTCCGTGCCAATTTGCAGCGGGTGATAGAATCCAGGTTGAGCCACTGATCTCAACATTAACATGTTCGGATCCGCTTAGACTCAGGACCAGGTCGGCGCTTGATGTATTTGGATCAGAGATATTTGGATAGCTTGATTCAAAGGTGATCGTGCTGTCTGCATCCTCTGCAATATTTAGGGGTCCAAGTGAACTGATCGTGGGACCACCATACTCGATCTGGACGGATCCATTTTCAAAGGATGAAAGGATGTCCTCTGAGGCAGCATTACCAATGATTGGGTTGGTGAGTTGCAGGGCAAGCCCGGCTGTGGTATCAATCGCGTTGAAGTGAAAGCGGATTACTTCACCGGTTGTACCAGTAAATTCACTCTGATCCAGAGCGTATACGATGATACGCAGTGTCCCGTTACCTAAATCCGTGATGCTGAACTGGTGTCCATTTGCTCTGGAACTTAGCTCAGAAGCCCCTGAATATTCTATTCCTGCTGGATACGCCAGGTCAAACTGAAAACCCACGAAGGGTTCATTGTTCTCAATGCTGATACCTACCCATCCAGAACTGAGAGAATAGAGCGTAGCTACCTCAATCCGCATGATGTTGGGTATGAAAGAATTGGCAGTAAGGGCAATGTCCTGGGGATCTTCATCTGGATCATTTGAGCGAATTCTTAAACTGGCGGAATGAACACCCTCTGTAGAATTGTGGTATTGAATTGGAATTGTCTGATTGGCTGATGGGTTAATCTGGATGGGAGCTTCAAAATCAGTGAAGAATGAGACTTCATCAAATATTAGACTGCTGATATGCAGAGTATCACTACCTGTATTTGAGATAGTGAGATTCACTTGGGATGTATCAAATATTGAGACCAAACCAAAGTCAAATGAGGTCTGATTAACTGCCAGATCAGGTGAAGCTATTTCCAGGGTTCCACTGTAATCATCACTTATAATATTCTCTGAATTAATATCACCAATAACTGGATGTGTAAATTGAAGACTATAGTAGCCCCCCAGGCCATCCATAGTGAAGTCAAGTTCAACGACATCACCTTCAGTCCTAGAGAATACTGCATTGCTGGACGAATAGGCCACAATTCTGACATCCCCATTTTCCAGAGTTGTAGCATCCACAACATGATCACCTGCTCGGTCAGTCAACTGGACGGTTCCAGGGATATAGGTCATGACGCTGGGCAGTTGTAGATCGAATGAAAATCCCACAAACTCCTCCATATTGGATATGTCAATTGTCATGGTGCTGTTATAACCGCTCCGCCCAAACATATTATTGATGTCCAATTCATTCACGGCATAGGCGATCACATCCAGATCAACAGTTTGTATTGGTTCATCTGGATCATCAGAGAGGATTGTCACTGTCTCATGATATGTGCCTTTGGTATTGGAATGAAAGCGAACCATCACTGACTCACTCGATCCAGCTGATATAGTGCGAGTTGATGCTCTCTGAAGTTCGAAATCAGCATGACTTGTGGAAATAGAGGTCACATTGAGTGTGCTATTCCCTTGGTTGTAAATCGTGAAACTACGATCTGAGTATGAAGTCAGAGGAACTCGGTCATAATTCATCCCTTGAGTTGGAATATCAATATCCGGGGATTGGATAGTAACCTGACCATTAGTGACAGCAGTGAGAATGTTCTGTGAGTTGGCATTTCCAATGATGGGATCAGCCGGGGTTAAGGCATAATTGCCGGGTACCGTTCCAGTTGTCAAGTAGAATGAGCATACCGCACCTGAATTACCTGTAAATGGGGTTTGGGACATGGAATAAGCAAATAATCGTAATGTATTTCCATTCACAATACTGGCTGAAATGGCATGTCCATTCGATCGGTCTGTTAGCATTGCAGAACCACTCAAATACACAAGTTCATCATCAAGAGGCAAATCAAATTGAAAGCCCACAAAATTATCTGAATTCTCAATCTCAACACTTACCCGGAGCTGTGTTTCACCCCCTATGGTTAGTTGGGGAAAGATCATGATGTTCTGGCCAAAGCCCAGGGTGGCTATAGCCGCAAATAGAAGAAACCTCTTCATGCTATGCCCTATTTCAGCAACAACATTTTGCTTGTTTGCGAATATCCCTTGGCCTCAAATCGATAAAGATACAAACCACTGGCCAAAGTAGTACCTCCTAAACTATTACCATTCCAGCTGAAGGAATACCAACCGGGTGCAACACTCGCCTGTTCTCTGCTGAATACTTCCTGACCTCGAATGTTGTAGATAGTCATCCTGATATCTGTGATCTCCGGGATGGCATATTCAATCGTGGTACTTGCATTGAAAGGGTTGGGGTAATTCTGCTTTAGGATATAGGTATCAGGCACTCTTACTTCTTCCAGATCACCAATGCGGCTCAGCATGGCTAGTCCCCGTGGGTCTGATACGATCAACTCGCTTATGATGATATCGCTTGCACCTTCGATCTTGATGACGGAATGACTGCCTGCTTTGATGAATTGACCACTCATGCTGTATAACAACACGATCATCTCCCCATCGGAAATCATGGAGTTGGTGAGTTCCATTCCTAGGGGGGTTGAGATCCTAGCGTTCTCCAGTTGACCGGATATTTTGAGCTGTAATCCACCGATGCTGACCTTGGACGATATCCAGAGTTCATGCGCATCAAGAGCAACTATAGCTTCTCCAGACTGAGCTGCTATCTTTGCCGTATTTCCGAGGATAATGTTGATTACAGAAATGATGTCGAGGACATTGACCTGGTCATCTCCGTTCAGATCCGCAGCATCAAATAGGAAGGGTTGAGAATCGCCTTCTAGCACGTAGGACACCATCGAGATAATATCTAGGACATTGACTGACAAATCCCCATTGGCATCGCCATTGGCTGCTGAGAAGGGCGTTGCAGGAACTGTCCGGGAATGATCGCTCTCAACAAAGTCCGTTCCCAAGACTGTATACCGGTAGCGGTAAGCGCTATCAGGGATGACACTAAAATCTGTAAAACTACTATCTGCGATCAGTGCATTGTTGATGATATTAAAAACTGTCCAGTTCGAGTCATTAAGACGAAGAGATCGGTACATGTTGTAACCCAGAACATCATCAGTGTATGATGGTGGCCAATCAAGGTCAACCTTTCCGATGCCAGGTACAGCCTGAAAATTGACAGATAAGGCTCCAGCAGCCTGCAAATAAAACTCAAAGCGTGTATCTTCAATGGGTATCATAAATGATTCCATATCATAGGCCCGCGATACAAACATACGGTTTAATCCGTCTCCAGTTTCAAGTCCTGTTATAAAATATGCAGTCCATAACGTTGAGTCGGATGACCAAATACTTTGGTCATTAACCACATTTTGGGTGTAAGGGTCTCGCACTCCAAAGGTTACGAACGGATTCACAGAAATATCCATCGGACGATTAAATCTGATCTCAAATTTCATAGTGTCTACACCAATCGCACCTAATCCATCTTCGTGATTCCATGCATTATCATATTTGTTAATGCTGATGCCGTTAATCGCAACATCGGTAACCATCCCATGAACCTCTATTGGTGGAACTGTCAGAATAGAATCAGGTTCTAACACAGCACGGTCTGGAGACTCATAAAAATCCAATATCTGACTCCGAACAAAATCTGGTTCATTTCCGCCCCAATATTGATGTGGCAAAGTATAAACACCCATAGGCCAACCATTCCAACTTGAGGTGCCAACCCCGTAATTGGTGTTACCTACGAACACATTATCAGTCATATAGCTCAAATCTTGGTTACCATAAAATTTAATAATACTCCCAGCTAGATCTGTATCCTTATTGCGAGAAATGAGATTGTATCTGAAGGTATCTGCTTTTCCCCATGCCATGATTAAATTGTGCTCACCGTAACCGTTATACGAATTATTCTCGATTAAATTCTTTTGAACATCCATTCCAGCAATTAGGTCAAAGGGTCTTTTATAAGTATTGTTCCTAAATATTGAATTATGAATTCTTTTGGGATTCACCAAATAGGGCGGGTCTGTGTACCCTCCCCATCCATCTTCAAAAATGCAATACTCGAAATTAGAATTTGCACCCTCAGCCATGATAATTCCACGGACTCCAGCATCATTCGCTCCCTTGAATGTGATCATACTGTCAGATACACCGACCGCACTTAAGTATTCTGTCACCATAATGAACATTTGATTTGAGAATCTAACTGTTACGCCAGGTTTGATAATTAATGTATCTATTACAGCTGGCTCATTGACTAGATAATATGCATCCGAATCTAGAACAAGTTTATGTATTGTTCCATTTAACTCGACTCCATTTTCAACAACAATAGTGAAGTTACCTGATTTTAAAGATACGCTTCCCGATCCCAACTCGTACTCAAACACTACATGTCGCTGGTTGACGAGACCTGAACTAAAACTTACTTCAAAAGGATCGAAACTTCCCACACCGAGTGCATAAGAAGAAACACTTCCAATATGGGATGAGTCTTTAGTAATCGTGGCTGTGGTTGTATCTTCAAATTCACCAAAGCGGAGTTTTGCCCATATATTTTCTGCCTGTCCTCCCACATTTTTTACTACAAGTGATATTTCTACCGATTCACCAGCATCAACCGCTTGATCATCATCAGACCCTGGCAATGAGTCAACTACCATAAGTTCATGAAAGTGAATATCCGGTTCAAGTTCCCAATTCAGCAGCGAGTCAAGCTTAATAACACCGCCATGTGAGCTCTGAATGAGCTTACCCATAATAGTTTCGTTTGATTCACCAGGATGTACAGACTTTAACAAGGAGACTGCTGCGGACACGATTGGTGTAGCCATTGAAGTACCACTCAAAACTGCATACCCACCATTTGGGAAAGTGCTTAAAATAGATGAGCCTGGTGCCCTCACTTCATAGTTATAATCGTATTCATTCCAATAGAACCCATCATTGGAAAGGATTGGACCTGAAGGATCGAAATTCGAAAACCATGAATTATTTCCTCCTGGTTGAGTTGCCTCAACTCCTACTACAAACCCATAACAAGCTGGATACATTGGTCCTGTCGGTGGTTGGGGGGGAAACGGCCAATCAATTTTATACCAACTGTTTCCGGCAGCTGCAACCAAGATTGTCCCACCATATTCATCTCCCAACCCATAAGCATAGGCAATCGCGTCGTGCAAAAGCTGCGATTCGGCATAACCTCCTCCACTGAAGTTTATTACAGATGCACCATTAACAGCACAGTATTCAATAGCCGCAGCTACATCAGCATAGGTACCTACACCGCTACTTTGAAACACCTTAACAGGCATAATTTTGGCGTTCCAATTAATTCCAGCTACACCAATATCATTATTTGCTTCAGCTGCAGCGATACCAGCTACATGGGTACCATGGGAATTATCATCTTGGGGGTTATTATCGTCATTTACAAAATCCCAGCCGTGTACATCATCCACAAAACCATTCCCGTCATCATCCAACTGATTATCAGGTATTTCGTCTACATTTAGCCACATTTTGTTGGCCAGGTCAGGATGGAATTGATCTACTCCTGTGTCCACAATACCAATCACTTGATTCGAATCCCCCGTGGAGATTTCCCATGCCTCAGAAGCATTTATCTCATCAATATGCCACTGATCTGCAGTCATTGGGTCCGATACCTGTACGTCCATTACTCCAACATAGTAATTGGGTTCTGCATACTCAACATTTGGATCATCGTTTAGTAGATTCATGATCGTTTCAATAGGAGTAGTATCCACATATTTTATTCTGTAAACATTATGGAGATTGGGCACTGTTAACTCACCCTGTGGGAATTGAACCATTTTTACAACTGATCTTTTTTCCTGTTGACTAAAGACTTTGTACAGACTCTGTACCCCATATTCAATATTCAGGAGATCTACACTATTGATACCAAACACAGGGTTCGTAGCTCGAGCAAGTGTATTATGATCCAATTGGACAGTATCCTTGAACTTCACCAGTACCACGCCAGGTTCGTATTGTGGATTGTGAGGGTCCAGTTGGGGTGGAACTTCTCCACCAGCAATTAATATTGAGAATAAGAACATAAAAAGGACAGTATAACGCATGCGAACCCCTTCATTAATCCATTTGGACTTAATAGTAATTTAGAATCGTTTCCATCTTAGATATCCATGACATTTTATGCATATACAAATACCTCGAAAGATATTTTAACTATTGATGCCCGTAAAATAAGTAATATCAGATTAATATAGTGTAGTTTGAGTCTAATGCTAATACGTGACCATATTTGTCTCTTGGGGATATTGGGCTAATTGGTCTCGTTATGCTTTCCCAAATTCGATAAATTGTTAACTCTTATGATACTGTGATTTCGCAATGAGTTTTGAGACTCTGCTTACTGGGATTGCGAGGGGTTGGTTTAGTTTAGAAATATTGTACCATAAATGGACCGATATATAGACCCCCGGGGCCTCTAAACGTAGCCCCTGTAACGTTTCTATATACCTACTCCCCCTACATGCCAGCGAGATTTTCCAGTTATATATAGGGAAATCGTCTCAATAACGTATCGAAATCAAATAGAGCGATGGAATAGTCTCATAAACCCCCGGTTAATGCAACTCAACCTTGCGGCAAAAAGAAGCCCCAGACATTTGTCAAGGGCTTTCAATTTACTGTATGTGATATCGCTTATTTGAGATACAACATCTTGATCACCTGGCTAAAATCCCCAGCCACAAGCCTGGCGAAGTAGATACCGGTGCTGATGCTCCTTCCATCTGCTGTTTCTCCATTCCAGACCACATCATACCAGCCTGCTGATTGATGTCCTGATTCAAGCGTTTGGACAACTTGTCCCCTCACATCGTAGATCACTAGGGATACGTTTGTCTCCTCTGGCAGTCCATATCTAATTGTTGTGCTTGGATTGAATGGGTTCGGGTAGTTCTGATCAAGCATATACTCTGTTGGTAATGCAATGTCTTCTGCAATTGAAACATAGCCCACAGTGAAGATGAATGTCTCTGATTCAGTTGTGAGTGAATCAGTATCAGTCGCTATTACTCTCCACCAGTACTCAGTATCAGTTGGTAATGCCTCCGTCAATTCGTGGCCAACATCGATAGTTGTGTTCGTTTCAAAGACAACTTCAGAGAAACTTGAATCTGAGGCAATCTGTAACGTGTAGGTCGCATAATCCATTGGATCTGGATCGTCTGCTATTTCCCACTGGAATGATGGCATGTCAGATAGACCCGCTGCATCATTTTCAGGACTTAATAAAGCAAAACCCTCCGGTGCCTCAGGAACCAGATCTGTCCAGAATGTTGCTGGTTCTGAATGTGAGATGCCATCAGTTTGATCCATGGCGATCACTTCCCAGAAATACTGCATATTGTCTTGAAGTTCACGAGGAATAGTGACTGCATTTGTATCGGTCAATACTGAGTCGTACTCAATTCCATCCCCCCACCAATGCATCTCATACGTGACCATATCACCAGGATCTACATCAGTAGCTCGAGTCCAAAACATTTCTGGTGTTAGTGATAGAACCATCACTGAATCAGGCGTGATGAGATCAACAACTGATGGATTATCGTTGGATACGTTTACAACAAAGGATCGATAACCTCCCAAACTCTCCGTCTCAAACCCCAACAGATCTTTGGCAACAACTCTCCAGTAGTACACGGTGTTATCAAGCAACGGTTCAGGAGGAAAAAACAAGGTATCTGATCCTAACTCAAAGATCAGTACACCAGGTTCCGGTGTATCAAGATGCAAAGCATAGGATACTTCATCATCAGGATCAATATCTAGTGCGGAATGCCACGAGAACGTAGGAGTGAGCGAACTTATTACAATTTCAGGTGTAGGGAATAAGAGCTCGAAAGTTTCAGGAGCAGCATTCTCTGTGTTTACCAAAAAGGATGCTGGAGTGGAAAGAGAGCTGTATTCATAACCATCAAAAACGCGTGAGGTCCACCAGTATTGATTGTTATCAAGTAACTCGGCTTCAGATAGCCACATCGTTTGATCAACACCTTCAGCCACTAACTCAGAGGAGTCTACCAGAGCGGTCATAGCAACATCCTCAAATAAGAAGAATTGGTATAAGAGATCATCTTCTTCTAAATCCATAGAGTTCTCCACTGTAAAAAGGAGATCTTCACCAATAACTGTATTGGCTATCGGCGAAACCAGATTAGGTGCTTGCGGGAATGAATTCATTCTGAAAGATAGGGTCTCCCAGTCAGTCCAAACCTCTCCAGAGCCAGCTTTGACACGCATGTAATATGTCTCCCCATCAACTAGTGAATTTCCCGCATAGGTCACAATAGTATTAGGGTTGAGAACTGTGTAAGTGTCCCACTTATCTATCAAGGAGAAATCTGAAAGAGATGAGACTTGTATCTGATGGAACCCCAATGGCTCCTCCAGGCTATTATAGTATGAGTATGAGATCAGTGGTATATGAGATGTGAGATGAAGAATCTCCTCAGTTCCACCAATGTTCAGATTCTGAACCTCAACAATGATAGTGGGTTCAGCGAGAGGGTTTTCATATGCGCCAATATCAGGATTTGATCCAGCAGGGTTTGGTCTCGGATTGCCATCGA
>Ga0233431_1003052_pt1 | contig 21259 bp, 15 predicted proteins | sample SI_118_April2016_FD_179867 | JGI IMG/M metagenome (GOLD analysis project Ga0233431, IMG submission 179867) | Seawater microbial communities from Saanich Inlet, British Columbia, Canada - SI_118_April2016_200_MG | ecosystem: Environmental > Aquatic > Marine > Inlet | place: Canada: British... | reverse complement strand
TTGATGAATTTTATGACAGCCATCTATTTCAAAATCCTGAACGCATCGATGCACGACTGATAATTTTCCGGTTTCATTCCCACCGAGCCGTACTCCTCCACATACCCGATGAATCCGCCCGTACCGGTGCCGAGTTCCCGGTAGAGCCTTTCCGCCTCGGCGAATATCTCCTCGCGAGTACCCGATATCGAGGTAGTCTGATAGCTCACCGGCGCCATAAAGCACTGTTTGCCGCGCAGTAAAACGCCTGCGAGAGTGAGATCGACGACATTGGGCTGTGAGATATTCATGACATCAACTCCGATCTCGTGAAAGTCGGGGATGATGTCCAGAATGTTCCCGCAGCAGTGAAACCACACGTCGAGCCCCAGCGAATGAGCATGCTCGAACTGGGCGCAGTACCTCGATTTGAAAACCTCCCGCCACAATCCCGGTGAAATGATCAGACTGTCCTGCGTACCCCAGTCATCCTGAAAATGAACGCCGTCGAATCCGGCCTCCGCAGCGAGAGAAATCAGCTCGCACTCGAACGTGAAAATCGAATCGAGCAGCCGGGTAACCCTTTCATCGGCATCGAAAAGATCGATCATGGCATTCACAAAACCGCGGAGAAACGTATATGTCGTAAATCCTGTAAGCCCCATTCCCGCAATGAGATAATGACCACGGGAGCTTTTCATGAACTCGTCGAGCCCGTGCAGACGGCGCGCGCGGTTCACCTCGGGAACACGGAACCCGGCATCCATGTCCCAATCAGCGATAACCGGACCGGCCGGCTGCCCCATGGTGCCGTCATCCATCGTCCGCCAGGTGTAACCCCACTCGTTCTTCCTGAGAGGCCCGTCATCGTCCTCGACGGCAAGCTCGAAACGCAGAATATCGCCCTCGGTCTGATTATGATTGAAATGCCAGACCGGGATACTGTCGGGAGAGTCGAATTTCATTGCGCGGTTTACACGTTCTTTTTTATCCATAGAATTGAATATATTCGGTTGGAAATGAAATGGAAAGTTTTTTTTGAGGCTGAGAAAAAAGATTCACCGCAGAGGACGCGGAGGACGCAGAGGAAAGGCACAAAGTAAAAAAGACAACCTCACCCTTTAATTCCCTCTCCTTGAAAGGAGAGGGGGAAAGTGTAGAGCCTCTCAGACTAGTGGAGGAAGCTCCTCCCGATAAGTCAGCGCAAGGTCGCGAAGCATCCTTGTGCGGGCAAACTGCGAAATTCTGTCAGACTAGCGCCGGGACGCAGTCCCCCACATTTTTTCTATTTCTTCGAGGGTTTTGCCTTTTGTTTCTGTTATCATGGTCCAGATAAAGATGAACGCGATAACGCAGATACCGGAAAATACGTAGAACGTGTTGCCGGCGATCTTTTCCATGACCCACGGGAACACCTGCGCGATGACGACGTTTGAAAGCCAGAGCACCATCGTTGCGATCGATACCGCTCTGCCACGGATCTTTGTCGGGTAAATTTCGGAGAGGTATACCCAGATAACAACGCCCATACTCATGGTGAACGAGGCGCAGAAAACGAGTGTCGGCACGATAATCCAGACCGGGTTGATCGTTGTGGACTGGAAGGTGTATCCGACACATGTGATCGCGACGGTCATGATCGCCATGCCGGTGAGGAGGAGGTTTTTTCTCCCGAATTTGTCAACCATGCTGATACCGACAATGGTGAATACCAGATTCGTAATGCCGATCGCGACAGTGGCAAGAAGCGCCGAGGAAGCGCTTTGATACCCGGCTTTCATGAATATTATCGGGCCGTAATATATTATTGTATCTATTCCGGTTATGTGTGCAAAAAGTGCGAGAAGCACTCCGACGAACAGCACTTTTCTGAGTCCGGGCCTGAAGAGCTCGCGAAGTGTGCCTTCCTCCTGATCGAGATTTGCTTTAATGTTGCGCATTTCCTGATCGGCATGTGCGGCGCCTCCCACTCGTGCGAGGACTTTGCGAGCGGCATCTGAAATTCCCTGCTTCATGAGCCATCTCGGGCTGTCCGGAATATAGAACAGCGCGAAACAGAAAATTCCCGCGGGAACGGCCTCGGCGGCAAACATCCATCGCCAGTTATTCGGACCGATATCCACAAGAAGCCAGTTTGACATGCCCGACAACAGTATTCCGGTCACAATCGCAAGCTGGTTAAGCGCGACGAGGCGACCGCGGATATGCGCCGGGGAAATCTCGGCAATGTACATCGGAGATACGACCGATGCCACTCCGACTGCAAGTCCGCCGATGAAACGCGCAACGACCAACTCCGAAAATGTTCTCGGGAACGCGGACATGACCGCGGAAATAACAAAAAGAAACGCTGCAAGGATCAGGATCTTTTTCCGGCCGAAACGGTCTGTCAGCGAGCCGGAAAACAATGCCCCGGCAGTACACGCGATCATGAGATTGCTGACCGCAAACCCCGCCTGATGGGAGTTGAGACTGAAATGGTCTATTATAAACGGAATTGCACCAGAAATAACTCCCGTGTCGAAACCGAACAGGAGCCCGCCGACTGCCGCGACAAATGAGATGAAATACGCATACATCATACTTCCGTTGTCAGCAGTGCCGTTTACGAAATTTCCTGACTGAATACCGTTTGCCATGAAGTCTTCCCATTGTTAAAAAAAGAGGCAGACGGTAATCTGCCCCTTCCGTTGATTGATAATATAATTGCACGGAGATCTCTAAATCGCTTATTCGCCGCTTTCGGGTTTCGGAGGGATAAACAGGTCGAGATATTCGCCGACAAGATCGTTGGTGAATGAATCGATCCCGTCGGCGCTTCCCGGATGAAGGATCATTGCTCTGAGCACCTCAAACGGCATTGTGACGATATGAGATCCTGCTGCCGCCACCTCGCTAACCTGAACAGGATTGCGAATACTTGCCGCGATGACCTCGCATTCCATTTCATAGATTTCAAAAATATCGACGATCTGTTCGACAAGATCCACACCGCTTACGAGACCGTGATCGGTTATCGGTTTCCCGAAATTTTCCTTTGAGGCTATATCTTCTATTCCTTCCCGCGGAAAATACGCGGTTTTATCAAAATCCATCCCCGACAGAAGTCTGATACGGTCATCCACACGTCCGGCAAACGGGCTAACATAATCAGCGCCGGCTTTTGCGGCAAGCAGCGCCTGCTCCGGAGTGAATACCAGTGTCGCGTTAATCGGAATCTTTTCTTCTGTCAGCCGCTTGATCGCCAAAAGACCGTCAAACGGATCCCCCTCGCCGAGTGTGTTTACCGTGCAGACAGGAATTTTAATAACAACATTTCCGGCGATCTGATTGAATTTCTCATAGAGAATGATACCCTGCTCGACCATCGTATCGGCACTTAACCCGGCAACCTCCAGAGAAACCGGGCACATCCTCCCGACAGACGCAAGAATATTATTGATATAGGTCTCTATATCCATCTCGTCGGCGGATGCGTTGATTGCGGCAACGGCTTTTTTTATCAATGAGGGATTTGTCGTAACTCCGTCGATAATACTCCATGAAACAGCCTCCCTGATATGTTCAAGGTTCGCCGTATCCAAAAATATTTTCATTACAAGCCTCCATGTATGGCACACCGGTATCCTGCCATAAAAATACGATTATATATCAATGTAATATATACGGAATAATCAATTCGTAATGCGGATTCACGCTGGTATGTCTTATTTTCGCGGCAGCACCGACTACCGGGGTCCTGTGAGGATTCGTTCATAACGGGAATATAGATAAGTTAGATAGGGCTGTCAATAGATTTATTCGATATCGTTCCCCGTTATTCATGAGGAGTTTATAAAAGGGGAAATGTATCCTTTCCGCGAAAGAAATCCTCAACTTAAACGATGCGCCGATAGAAACCGTTTCATTAACCACGGCGCCCGCTACTTCATAAAATTAATCGGAACGAACAGTATCCCCTCTTCATAATCTAACGAAACTATAAGCGTGTCGAATGCCGCGTTCTTTCTCATATAGCGCATAAAATACCATTCGAATCCTTTGATATCTTTTATAACATCGGGATGAAGAGTCTGAAACATCGCAGTTAAGTCATTCTTTGCCCGTGATTCGTCAAACGCTTTAAATATTTCCTCGTTTGAAGTAAACTCCTTTTCAGGGAGAATATCCTTTCGCATCTGAATAACCGCCCGTGAATTCATCTGATTCAAAAGCCCCGGAAACATACTGTATTCGCCGATATATTCGCCCTCTCCGGTGAACCATCCCAGCCCCGCGAGATAAAAAGAATACCCTGCAAGAATCGTCAGCATGATCCGCGGAAACAAGGAGCCGTCAAGATAAAAAACCGCGGGCAGCAAAATCAGCGGAATAACGGGAACCATGTGCCGTGAGCCAAGGCCGAATCCGGTGAACGGGTACGGCCCCCACGCGACAAATACGGTAATCATAATGACAGAGAAAAAGAGTATGAGCGCCTCCCGTTTCAGGCCTTTTCTCCACATGTTCCGGAGTCCCGCCGGGAAGATCATCAACACCGGCGTGATAGTCAGAAGGCCGTGATACTTATCGAACAAAAGCTGGTGGATCCCCCAATAGAAATTTCCGCCGCGGAACTGGCTCGAAATATCTCCGGTGAAACTTCCCACCAGACGGGAGTACTCGAAACTCAAAATCCCGCCGAAAAACATTTTGTTCCGTATGAACCAGAGCAATACTGCAACACTCACTCCGCCGGCATACCAGAACATTTTATGATAAAAAACGAACTTGTCTTTGCGATCTATCCAGAAGAAGATGAAAAACGGTATCGCAATCAATATATAATGAGGACGCACGAACAGATTCAGTCCCGTCATTATTCCGGCACACGCCAAAATATAAGGCAGACGCGGCGACGTTTTTTCCCATGTGAGAAAATAGAATCCGAGCAGGACCAAAAGCTGCGACAGCGGCTCGGTATAGCATGAAACGGCGTAAAACCAGTTCAACGTGGCAAACGCGAGGATCGCGGTCATAAGAAGCGACTTATTCCGCGAAACATACCGCACGGCAATAAGATAGAACACAATGAGAGACAACCAGATAATCATCATATTCGCGAGATATCCGCCCATTTCACCCCACACCGCAACGAACGGCGCCGCAACGAGCGGGAAACCTGCCGGATAACTCATCTCAAGGGAATTCTGCGCATACAGTTCCCCGGCAAGAATATGTTTTGCGATCTCATAATAGTTGACCTCGTCCATTCTGAACGGAGGGTACACCTCCACATAATGAGGATAATTCTCCGCATCCGGAAGAATGATCGGCAGACTCGGATACAGATTGAGCAGCGTGGCAAGATACACGATCAGGATCAATGCGAAAACGGCCGGTGCAATGAATTTTGACCGCGCGGATTCGGTCTGCAGGGCTTCCTGAGTGCCTGATGTAGTATTCTGGTTATCCAAAATGAATGTTCCTGTTGAAATAGCTGTGTGTTAATTTGTAACGAACTGTCTTTTATCGGACATAATAATCAAACTCAATACCCGCGCTCTTGATAGATCTCATTGACACGGTGCATGTGTTCCGTTCCGCCCTTGATCGCCGCAGAGAAGAAAATGCCCGGTGTGTTTCCAGTGCGGCGAATCATCGTATCGACCATCTCCATGCACGTCGCCCAGAAAATCTGATTGAGGATCGCGCCCGAGGTCGGACAGACCTTTTTGTCGAATCCGGGGATCGCGAAACGCCCGTAGGTGTCGCACATCCGTCCCACATGAATATCCGTCTCTTTCGGCACCGTTCTCCCCGCGGGAACTTTAATGTCCCGTGTCATTGTTCCCATGGATACCACTTTCATATTGTTTTTCCTGAACGTGTCCAGCGCCCGGAGATCATACTCGTCCTCGGGCTGGAACAATCCCATGATCACAAGATCGTTCTTCGTGCCATTGAATTCCTCGCCATGCCCGGTCAGTTTGCCGTTCTCGAAATGAATGCCCCGTGTCATAGCAAGGCCGCCGCGCCGTGTCTGGCCCTCTGCGGAAAGCGAGTTGCGTGAACGGCTGTAGGCATAGACTTTCCCGCCGGCAAGAACCGAATCCACCGCCATTTCGGCAATTTTCCGGATATTTCCATACTCCGAGCCGATCATCTTGATCTGGCTCATGACAGCGTCGAAATAATCATCCATAAGCGGCGCATTCAGATCCGCCCATGCGGCATTCGATCCTGACAGCGCGGGCTCGTCGCCCTCGACGGACATTTTAACGCCGTCCCGCGAAAGGATCCTGCAGGCATCGGCCTGAAGCATCCAGAATGTCACCATTCCGAGTATGCCCGAGACAGGGCCTGTCGGAGCCGGCGATCCCGGAACGTCCATGATCGCACCGAGTGTGGACACGCCCGTTTCGATCCAGATATGCGAGTACGGGCGCATCCGTACTTTCGCGGAATCGCGGACGATCAGGTCGGAGCGCTTGGCATCCATCCCCCACGGAGCAGGTCCGCCGATGACAAAGATGTCTTTTTTCACCAGATCCTCATGGGGTCCGCCCCAGATGCTCGCAAGGAACAGGTCGCCTTTTTTCACCTGATCGGTATTATATCCTATGGTGAAAATCCCGGGATTGCCGTGACGGCCGGGAAACATATCGTATGCGGTGTTATGCCCCATATCCCATGAACACCAGCATTTGCCGCCGTTTTTGACAGTACGGGCAATGGCATACGATGCTTCGAGCATGTTTGCCGACTGCGTACTCTGAATCCGCCTGAGCATCTTTCGCACTTTTTCGGTATACTGAATCCCGAGCGGTTTTGCGGGAAGATTCTTTTTCCCGTTTGCCGGATCGTCTACACCCGTTTTTTCGGCATATGCATCCGCCGGGGATTTTATCAATTGTGCCGCACCAGCCAGGCCTACGAGGCCTGCGTGACCTGCCAGCGACAAAGGTAATAATCGTAATGAATCACGGCGTTTCATACGGAACCTCCCTATTAGAAATAAATGTTAAAGCTCGTCAATATATCAAAAAGTTATATTTTCACTATCATTACGGTTACATGCCATTCAGAAACAGATATGACAAAATCCCCGCGAGAAAGAAATTTGCATCCAGCACAAGTTGATGATAAAGGCGGAAAAAGAGCCCCTTACGGCTGAGAAGCCCGATACAGATGTAGCTGTATATTATTGGAATAATCAAAATAAGCGCGCTAATACTAATCATTTTTGCCGCCGCAAGAATGATAAAAAGAACACCGAGCGAGATGTTCAAAAAATACAGCAGCTTTTCAGTCCGCGCTTTGCCGATCAGAACCGGGATCGTCTCAAGCCCGACAAGTTTATCGGACTGCATACCGCCGATCGCGAGAATAGTGGTTTTGCTGAATACAAGAACAAATACATACGCCGATCCGGCAAGAACGATCAATCCCGGGAACCGCTCATGGATGATCGAGGGAAGAATAATAACCGCGAATGTCCAGGCGGTCGCGATTAAAATGTCTTTCGAGCCCGGTATGTCACGGAGACTCCGGAACCGAAGTTTCCATTTCCGCGGTATAATACGGATACTGTATAAACCGCCGAGGATGTATGAAACCAAAACCAGCAATAATATTATTATGCTTGTCTGAAAGGCGATAACAAAGGAAATGATCGATGAAGCAATTGCGAACCCGAGAAACACCCGCCAGTATTTCCGTATGTACGGCGCTCCCTCTGTCATTGAAATGTATTTCCAGTTTATCTCAAGATATTTATTGATAACATGCATGGGAAACAGATAAAAAAACGGCATAAAAAGATACTGCGGATACAGCGGAATCCCCATTAAATGACACATTGCATATGTCAGCGCGGAGGCGGCAACGCATGTAACGAAATTTCCCTCAACTGCAAGAAAAGCAAGACCTGTGAAGTATCCGACAAGGCTGTGGCGGATGTTCGGCGTATATGTGGAGATCGTGTCGACAACCTCTTTTATCACCCACTGCGGTGTCGAGGCGCCGGCTGTCACACCGATCGTATTGTATTTCGACAGCTCCTCAAGATCAAGTTCTGAATATTCCTCGATATGAAACGTCGGCTGCCCCATCTCTAAGGATATTTCGGCAAGGCGGTTCGTGTTCGCACTGTTTCTTCCGCCGACAACAACGGTCGCATCCGTCTCAACCGCAAGTTTTCTGACATCGTCCTGACGTCTCATTGTCGAAGAACAGATCGTATTTGCGACATAGCATTCATCGGCATGTTTCCGTATTTCCTCCGAAACTTCCTCGAACATCGGAATATTCAGCGTGGTTTGAGCGACGATGCAGATTTTCTCTTTATGCGGAAGGGCACAGGCTTCCTCGATATTTTCCACAACGGCCGTCTGATTGTCTGCAAAACCGAGCAGCGAGTCGATCTCCGCATGCCCCCTGTCGCCGACGATCACGATCGAATAGCCCATGGAAAAATACTTTTTGATAATAACCTGACTCCGTATTACGTTCGGGCAGGTCCCGTCGACAACATGCGCGCCGATCTCACCCAGCTGCTCTTTTATCGCGGGAGGAACGCCGTGGGCCCTGATCACCACTGTTTTGTCTTTCAGCGACTCATCGATGCTCCCGGCAACATACACATTCCTCGACTCCAGCATTTTCAGCGCCTGCGGGTTATGAACCAGCGGGCCCATGGTATACGTGGATTCGCTGCCCCTCGAAACATCAAGGACACGGTCCATCGCCTTGCGGACCCCCATACAGAATCCCGCACTTTTTGCGACAATTACTTTCATTCGCTATTTCCCGGGGAATCTTGAAAAATACAGCAGTTTCACACGGTCGTCCGATACGTTGAAATTCGCATGCGGCGTTTTACCATCCGGAGGGATCAAATATGCCGTGCCGACCGGCTGTTTTCTTATCTGTTTGCCGAGCAGAAAGTGAATATCGCCGGATATCGCGGTCCATACTTCCTCGATGCCCTCACGGTGACTGTGAGGCTGGAACATTGTCATGGGATCGAACTGGACGGTGATCAAATTCGTCACAGAACTTAATCCCGTGGCAGAACTGAATAACGGCTTGCTGAGCCCGACCCAATGCGGGTTTCCGGTGTTCCACGCCTGCTTGTTCTCGTCCACGACACTCATCTCTTTATTGCCTTTGAATCCCGCAGGAACAGGCTCCGAGATGAGGTACATGGCAAGCGTTTCACCGCTTGTGTTCGACAGTGTGAATTCAACGCCCTGCGGGATCAAAACAGCGATTCCCGGATGAAGGTCTTCGGTTTTCCCACCGGAAGATACAGTGCCGCTGCCGGAAAGAACATAGAAAATCTCCTGTTCGCCGCTCAACGTTACAGGCGTTGTGGATTCGTATGCACCGATCGAGGCGCGGACAAAACGATTCGTATATTTCAGAACCGCACCTTTTGTCGGAGGATTCATTGGATCGCCCGCAGTGAGGATCGCACGCTCAATAATGGCGCCGTGCGTTTTAATCGGCATCGATTCTTTCCAGCTGCCCATATACATGTCGGGATTCGGATCGGTCGCCGGATCATACGGTTTCGGATCGAGCTGACTGTATGGAAGGGCCGGCTGTGCGGAAAGCAGCGCAGGAATTAGAAACAAGCACACTATAACGGCGGATATAATTTTCGTTCTCATTGATTCTCCTTTTGGTATTCACGTGCACGCGGGGCACACTTAATTTACATTCCTTATTTGTTATTTTCTGACCTCATGGTCTCGGTACCGTGCAAAATAGAACAGCTTCACCGGATCGTCGGATACGTTGAAATTCGCGTGCGGTGTTTTTCCGTCAGTCGGGATCATGTATGCCGTGCCGGGCGGTTGGCAGCGTATCTGTTTTCCAAGCAGAAAATAGCTGGGATCATACATCCCGGTCCATACTTCCTCCGTCCCCTCGACATGACTGTGGGGATGGAAGAACGTCATCGGGCTGAATGTGCAGACCTGTATCGATTCAAGCGTACCGAGACCGTCCGCAGTCGCAAACACGGCTTTCGCGACACCGATCCAGTGGCCGTCCGAAATATAGAACGGCTTTGAGTTCACATCGACCACAAGCATATTATCATTCGGCCGAAACCCCTCCGGTACCGGCTCGCTGATCAGATACATCTCAAGCGGTTCGTCACCGGTGTTCGACATCGAAAATTCAAGATTTTCAGGCATGAGAACTGCAATTCCCGCAGAAAGATCTTCAGTGACGTTTCCCGCAGTCACAGTGCCTTTCCCCGAGAGCACATAAAATATCTCCTGTTCTCCGTGTAATGTTTCGGGGAGAGTGGTGTGATGCGCCATGAGCGACGCCTGGGTGAAACGGTTCACATATTTCAGCGCCGCACCACGAACTGATGGATTTATCGTGTCGCCGTCCCCTTTCAGGAGAATATCACGCTCAAGAAGAGAACCGTGGGTGTGCCGCGGCATGGACTCTTTCCAGCTCCTGATGAACATATCGATGTTCGGTTCGGTCTCGGGATCGTAGGGTTTCGAGGTAAGCTGGCTGTAGGGAATTTCCTCGGTTGCAACATTCATCATAAACCAGAACAGCTTGATCGGTTTGTCCGAGACATTGATATTGGAATGAGGCGTTTTGCCGTCCGGCGGGATCTTGTATGCCGATCCGACCGGAAGATTTCTGAGCTGCTTTCCGAGCAGAAGCGTTATATCGCCCTCAAGCGCGAACCAAACTTCCTCAACGCCGACGCCGTGACTGTGCGGCTGCCCCATTGTCATGGGATCGTATCTGACCGGATTCATGCCCACAAGCACCGCAAGACCGTCCGCGCCTGTAAAAAAAGGTTTATCGATATGGGTCCAGTGCCCGTTCGATCCTCTGAACGGCAGTTTGTTCTCGTCGCGGACGACCACGGTCCTGTTCGGCTTGAATCCCTCTGGGATCGGTTCGGATATAATGTACATTGTGAGCGGAACACCACCGGTGTTTTTCATGGTGTATTCGATACCGGGCGGCATGATGAATCCGACGCCCCCGTGAAGTTCGGCGGTCTGTTTTCCCGCGAAGAGTGTCCCCTCGCCGGAGTCGATATAGAAAATCAGCTGCTCGTCCCGGAGTGTGACCGGCACAGTCGAGGTGAATGTCTCAAGCGAGGCGTGGCTGAAACGGTTTACCGAGGTGAGAACCGCGCCTTTTCTGTGCGGTTTTAACGGGTCGCTCCGGTTTGCAGTAAAAATATCTCGCTCGACCAAAGAGCCGTGGGAATGCCGGGGCATCGAGTTTTTCCAGCTTGAGATGAACAGATCAGGATTGGGATCGGTTGCGGGATCGTACGGACTCCCGTCGAGCATTCCATAATCGGGAGCCTGCGCTGTGACAGCTGCGGACACCGCGAACAAAAGCAGAAAAACTGCACTCGAAGCAGTACGTATCATATTTTTCTCCATTTTCATATTTCACCCATCTAATACGGTTATTTTCTCCATCCGCGCGCAAAATAAAATATTTTCACCGCTTGATCGGATACATTGAAATTCGCATGCGGTGTCGATCCGTTCGGCGGGATCAGATATGCGGTCCCGGGCGGCAGATTGCGCACCTGTTTGCCGAGCAGGAACTGCAGGTCGCCGTAGATCGGACACCAGACCTCCTCGACACCCTCCTCATGGCTGTGCGGCTGTGCAAACGTATTCGGCGCTATATATACGGTAATATAGAGTTCCAGATCCGCGAGCCCCTCGTCCATTTTGATGAGCCATTTATTTGTGTTTACCCAGTGCGCGTCACTGGTATGGAACGGCTCTTTGTTCTCGTCGCGGATAACGATGTTCTCTTTGGGTACAAATCCGTCATAGGTCGGCTCCGCCACAAGGTACATGGTCATCGCATCGCTTCCGGTATTTGTCATAGTGAATTCGAGATTTTCGGGAATAAGGAACGCAACGCCGGTGTGAATATCATGGATAACACCGCCGCCTGTGACCGTACCGCTGCCCGACAGCACATAGAACAATTCCTGCTCGCCCTCGGGAGTATACGGTGTTGTCGAATTACCGGCCATGAGCGAGGCGTGGGTGAACCGGTTCACAAATTGAAGAACGGCGCCTTTCGCTTTCGGATTCATGGGATCGCCGTCCGATTTCGAAAGCACGTCACGTTCGAGAAGCGATCCGTGTGTGTGCCGGACGGGATTATTGAAATAGCTGTTCATGAACATGTCGATGTTCGGCTCGGTCTTGCGGTCGAACGGTTCAGGGGCGAGATTGGCAAATTCCTCATACGGCCCGCCGGCATTATACATCAGCCAGAACAGGTGCGTGGGCTCGTCCGATACATTGATATTCGAATGCGGCGTTTTGCCGTTGGGCGGAATTTTGTATGCCGATCCCGCCGGCAATTTCCGAAGCTGTTTGCCGAGAAGCAGCGTCATGTCGCCCTCAACGCCGAACCAGATTTCCTCTGTTCCGACAGTATGGCTATGCGGCTGCCCCATTGTCATGGGATCGTACCACACGGGGCAAAGTCCGGTCAGCGTTGCAAGACCCTCGCCGCCGCGGATCCCCTGTTTCGACATATGTGTCCAGTGCCCGGTGGTCCCGTTGAACGGATTGGAGTTACTGTCTTTCACGAGCATATCTTTTCTCGGTTTGAATCCATCAGGTGTCGGCTCGGTTATGATATACATGTTGAGCGGGACATCGCCGCCGTTTGATATGGTGAATTTCAGCCCCTCGGGAACAAGAACAAGCACACTCTCAAAAAGTTCTGCGGTCTGACGTCCGGCTTTGATCGTGCCCGTACCCGATTCGACGTAGATGATTTTCTGTTCGCCTTTCAGTTTCGCGGGGACGGTCGAGACATCCGGATCAAGAACAGCATGAGTGAGGCTTTTTATCACGGTAAGAACAGCGCCCCGTGAGTGGGGTTTCATGGGATCGCCCTTTGAGGGGGTCAGCAGGTCGCGGACAACGAGCGTTCCGAGCTCGCTCCTCGGCATGGATTCACGCCAATCAGATATAAACAGATCCGCATTGGGATCAAGCGCAGAGTCGTACGGTCTGGCCTCGAGTTTAGAAAAAATGTTTTTTTCCTGCGCGGAAACGGCCGCCGAAACCAGAACAAAAAGAACTATTATGGATACTGATATTTTACGAATCATTTTTCATTCTCCAAAAAGTTATTGTTCCAGTTTGAACCAGAAGACCTTGACAAACTCTTCGCCATTATTGATCGTGGAATGCGGTGTCATGCCGTTTGGCGGAATTTTGTAGGCCGAACCGACCGGAAGTTTCCGAAGCTGCTTGCCGAGCATAATGGTGATATCGCCTTCGAGGGCAAACCAGACCTCCTCCTCATCTTCACCGTGGCTGTGCGGCTGCCCCATTGTCATGGGAGCGAACCACACGGGCCCCATGCCTTTCAATGTGGAAAGCCCGTCATCTTTCCGGAACAAGCCTTTGTAACAGTGGCTCCAATGCACACTGCTGCTGGCAAATTCGATAACATTCTCGTCGCGGACAACGATCTCTTTTTTCGGAACAAATCCGTCCGGGATATCCTCGGTGAAAATATACATTCCCATCGGTTTTTCGCATTTGTTTGCAATGGTGAACTCAATTCCCGGGGGCACAATGACTCCGACGCCCGGATACAGATCGGCGGTAGTGCTCCCGGCGGTGATCGTACCTTTTCCCGACTCGATATAAAAAATCTCCTGTTTATCCTCAAGCGTAACAGGAATCGTCGAATCTTTCGTATTGAGAACGCCGTGCGAAAACGCCTGAAGATTTGTCAGAACAGCGCCGACCTCTTTCGGGCGCATCGGATCACCGTCATTGGCAAAGAGAATTTCACGTTCAATGATCGAACCGTGCGTATGACGCGGCAGGGATTCCCGCCAATTTCTTATGTACATGTCAATATTCGGTTCGGTTGCCGGATCATAGGGTTTAACGTCCAGCTGTCCCTGTGCGAAAGCGGCGTGCGCGACCAAAATCATGACTGCAAACAAAGCACACGACCTCAAAGCTTTATTCATGATCTTCTCCTTTATAATAGATTTACATGACGTTATTTGAAGGTGTCCGGGATCTTTCCACAGGATAACCCATCATCCACATGAGTTTTCTGGAAACGTCCGAACTGTTAATATTCGTATGCGGTGTTCTGCCGTCCGCGGGAGCTTTATAAGCCGAACCCTCGGGGAGTTCTCCGCGCTGGGTGCCGATCTGGATCTGAATGTCGCCTTTCAGCGCTATCCATACCTCCTCGATGTCAGACTCGTGATAATGAAGGGGAACGAAAGATTTCGGTTCGAACATGATCGTGTTGACCGCAACAAATGTCGAAAGTCCGTCGTCAAGCCCGAACAGCATGTCCTTGGTCCGGTTTGTCCGCGAAAGATTGGAGCTTATCTTGTTCTCAAATTCATCTTTTACCACCATGCGGCTTCTCGGAGTGAAACCGTCCGGAACCGGTTCGGATATGATATACATCGCCAGATCTTCGTCTCCGGTATTTGAAATGGTGAATTCTACGCCGGGCGGCATGAGAACACCAATACCCTCGGCAAGGTCTTTTGTCATGCCGTGGGAGGTTATTGTGCCGTCGCCGGAATTGGTATAGAACAGAATCTGCTCGTTTTCAAGCTCCGTGAGATCGGTCGATTTCTTTTTTGCAAGCGTGGCATAGCTTACATAGTTGATCTTCGTTAATACCGCGCCTTTTTTGCGGGGATTCAGCGGATCGCCCTTGGTTTTGGTAAGAATGTCTCTCACTTTTAGCGACCCGAGCATTTTTCTCGTTTTAGCGTCTTTCCAGCTGTTCACAAATTTTTTCAGATCGGGTTCAGTATTTTCCGGGGGAGTTATCTGGGCCAGGCCGAATGCGGAAACAACTACTAATAGTGTAAAGCTCAATGCCAATGTTTTTCTTTTCATTTTACCGTATATCCGATTTTATTTCAGGGGTGATTAATAATTATAGACTGTAACAGAATAACCAAACATCAATTTGTACGCAATATTATATTTTTTTCGTTGATAATATAATATATTAACTACTGCATGAGGATTTTTTTTAACGCCCGGCAGGAGGCAATATTATGAAACGGACTTTACTCCTTGCAGCACTCTTGGTACTGACGCCTTTTTATGCACGTGCCCAGAAACCGTTCCGGCGGGCGGGAGTGACATTCGGGGGCACGTCACTTCTCTCATTTTCATATGAACGTCATTCAGGCAGGAGATCCACACGGTTCAATATTGGAACGACCGAGGGCGATATCAGTTTCAGTTTTACGTTTAACCGTTATTTTTCCAATCCCCGCGCACGCCGGAAATTCTTTGCCGGGGCGGGCGGCTGGACCACCGTTGTCCCCTATAAGGGAATCGAATACATCACGCTTTTTCATGCGCCTGTGGGAATGGACTGGCAGCTTTCGGACAGGAAATATTTCGGAGCCGAGATCGATATGAATTTTTTCATGTACGGACAGCATCATGACGGCAGCAGGGTGGAATTCAACAGCCCGCTGCTGCATAAGAATTTTATCCCGATGCCGGCGCTTTATTATAAGATCAGATTAAAGGATTGAGCAGTTCATAGAAAAACTGAATACAACCTGTGTATTATGTAAGGAGAAAAATATGAAAAGCTACCGCAAGGAATTATGGTTCGAGATCCGAAAACGCCGTGAACTGATTAATATCACGCCGCAGGTCAGAGAATGTCTCCGTGACAGCGGAATTACAGAGGGACTGGCGCTGGTCAACGCCATGCATATTACCGCAAGCGTATTTATCAACGACGACGAATCCGGGCTGCATAACGATTTTGAGGTCTGGCTCGAAAAGCTCGCGCCGGAAAAACCCTACGCGCAATACCGTCACAACGGATACGAGGATAATGCCGACGCTCATCTGAAACGAACGGTCATGGGCCGTGAGGTCGTGGTCGCGGTCACGAACGGCGAGCTGGATTTCGGGCCGTGGGAACAGATCTTTTACGGCGAATTTGACGGGAAACGGCGAAAACGGCTGCTGGTGAAAATCATCGGAGACTAGGCCTTTTCTAAAGTCTGATAGATATACGCAGTTTGACCGCTCAAGATGCTTCGCTATCTTGGCTGATTTATGGGGATCACCGAGGATTGCAGATGAGGAGCTAGTCTGAGAAAGATGAAAAATCACATGTATTTTCGAGGTCGCATGATGAGTACGGTGCATTTGAAGAAAATAATATTCTGAGGTTATCTATTAAATCTGAAAATTTCTATAAATCAGTTGCCATATTGCGGCGCATTTTTTATTATATACATTGATATTATTATCAATTGAAAGGTTCGGTATTTATTGGAAATCACGTCTCAAAAGTCCACACTTTATGGCAAAATAGCGATACCCGCGTCTAAATCACACACTATTCGCGCTGTCCTTATCGGCGCTCTTGCGGATGGCGAATCGATTATCAACGAACCGCTTGATTCTCTCGACACCAGATCCGCAGCTCAGGCAGTGCGGGCTTTCGGCGTAAAAGTGGATAATCGTCAGGATTACTGGATAATTAACGGTGTGGGAAACGAACCGCGCATTCCTGATAATGTCATCGATGTCGGTAATTCCGGCACATCGCTGTATATGATCATGGGTACCGCATCGCTTGTGGACGGCTGGACGATCATCACCGGAGACGACCAGATACGAAACCGTACCGCCGAGCCGCTCTCGAAAGCGCTGAGAGGCCTCGGTGTGGAAATTTTCTCAACCCGCAGCAACGGTATGGCGCCCATAGCGGTGAAAGGCAAAATGAGCGGCGGAAAGACGAGTGTCGCGGGGATTTCCTCGCAGTACGTTTCGAGCCTTCTCTTGGCCTGCCCCCTTGCCGGAGGAGAGACGGTGATCGAGATCACCGAGCTCAATGAACGTCCCTATGTCCAAATGACCATGGACTGGCTTGCCTCGCAGGGAATATCGGTCGATATCGACAAAGATATGTCCCGTATCGTCATGCCCGGCAATCAGTCGTACACGTCATTCACACGCGCGATCCCAGGCGATTTTTCCTCAGCATGTTTTCCTCTCTGCGCGGCAGTGCTCGCAGGCGGGAAGGTTGTTTTAAGCGGCCTGGAATTGGATGATCCTCAGGGCGACAAGAAAGTCATCGATATTCTCACTGATATGGGAGCGGAGATCGAAACCGGGGAAAAAGAGATCGTTGTTTCGGGAAGCAAACTCAAAGGAATTGATATCGATATGAATGAAATTCCCGACGCGCTGCCGGTGCTTGCGGTAACCGCCTGTTTTGCCGAGGGTAAAACCACCCTTCACAATGTAGAGCAGGCCCGCATGAAAGAGACCGATAGAATTGCCGTTATGGCGGCGGAGCTTTCAAAACTCGGCGCGGATATCACCGAATTACCGGACGGGCTCGAAATAAAGGGTACGGGATTAAAAGGCGGAAGCGTCTGCGGTCACGGCGATCACAGGATCGTTATGGCCATGACCGTTGCGGGATTTGCCGCGGACGGTAAAATCACGGTTGACACTGCCGAATCCGCGGATGTGACATTTCCCGGATTCTGGAAAAAAATGCGCGCGCTCGGCGGCCGGATAGAAACGCTCTGAGAACGGACGGCACGGATCGAATGCCGATCGTGACCGATTCCGGCATGAAAGAGCTTTGCCGCGCACAAAGTACTTTATTGATTTGAGAAATACCGCAAAGTTCGTATTGACATGTGTACGGACATCATGTATGTTTGGCGAAAACATTTATTATTTACCGGGATGTTTATGAAATGAATATATTTTCGAAAAAAGCGCTGATTTCGGTTTTTGCAATAGGCACAATTGTGTTTTCCATCGGACTGTCTCATGCGCAGGTGGCGAATACGCCGGAGAACAGGGATTATAAAGTTGCCGCGGGGCTGTATGCCGAGGGCAGATATGAAATGGCTTTAAAAGAGCTCGAGCGGTTCATCGTAAAATATCCCTCGTCCTCAAATGCGGTTCTTGCACGATTTCTTATCGCCGGATCAAATTTTTATCTTCAGAAATTCCAGAGCACCATCGATATGGCCGCCCGGATCAGAAAAGAAAGCCCGTCATCGCCGATAATCGACAAAGTTCTCTTTCTTGAGGGCCGGGCGCTGTTTCAGCTCGAAAAACATAAAGAGGCTGTGGATATTCTCGAACAGATCATTGCAAAATATCCCGAAAGTGTTCATATCCCGGAATCGCTATACAATATAGGCGACGCCTATTACAATATGAATAACTATAAACTGGCTGCGGAAAATTACCGAAAAGTCGCGGTCAATTTCCCCAAAAGCGAAGTTGCGGACTGGGCATGGTACAGCCTCGGGACAACCAACCAGAAGATCGGCGACAATACAGGCGCGGTTGAGGCGTTCGGACAAGTTTTCAAATTGTATCCCGAAAGCCGCCTGAAAGATATTTGCCGTTTCAAAATGGGCGAATCCTATTTTATGCTCGGCGACTATCAAAATGCGGTGACAATGATGACCGATGTCATACATGTTGTAAGCGACAGACAAATGGTTATCAAAGGATACTATCTCCTCGGCGAGGCGAATTTCCAGCTGAAAAATTATTCGATCGCCCGTAAAAACTATCAGCTTGTATATGATGAATTCCCAAGCGAATCTATTGCTCCCGATGCTATGGAAGCTGTCGGCTGGACCTATTATCAGGAAAAACGGTATGACAAAGCCGCCGAATTTTTTCAGAATGTTATAACAAAATATCCCAACGCCGACAACCTCGATTCAGCGCACTATCGTCTCGCGCTCACGAAAAAACTCGCAAATGATCTGACCGGTGCGTCCGCCACATACAAACTGCTCACTGAACGCTATCCAAAAAGCGAATATGCCGACAACTCGCTGTATGAGATGGGTACCATCTCATACGATTCTGGAAATTTCAACGCAGCTGCGGATCATTTTCAGAAACTCATAACCACCTATCCCAAAAGCGAGAACAAACCGGACGCACTCACGATGTTCGGCCAATGCGTCCTCGAAAACAACGACTATGAATCGGGCCTTATCGCGTTTACGGAAGTTACGGAATCGTACCGTCACGCAAAATCGTATCCCATCGCGTTTTTCCAGAAAGCATATTGCGAATTCAGAATGGACCGCCTGGACGCCGCAGTGAAAACCGCCGAGGCATTTATAAAGTCATTCCCGAAACATGAACTTGCGCCGGAAGGGCTCATGATCCTCTCGGAAGCGAAATACCGGCTCGGAGATTATGCCGGATCCAAACAGTCCTATCTCAAAATGATGAGCGATTTCCCCGAAAGCCCGAAAACGGAACAAGTGCTGTATGGCGTTGGGTGGACCTCATTCAAAACGGCCGATTACACGAACGCGGTTGAAGTTTTCTCGCGGCTGGTGGAACGGTATCCCGATTCGGAGCTTGCCCCCGACGCCGCATACCGTATCGGCGACTGTCATTTCGCGAGCGGACGGTTTTCTCAGGCAATAACGGCATACCGTAATATGCTCAACCGCTATGCAACCGCCCCGTTTGCCGACAGGGTCAATTATCAGATCGGACAGGCATTTTTCCGTGTCGAGGATTTCACCGGCGCCGCGGCGGCTTATGACAAGGTGATCACACAATTTTCCGGCTCGGAACTCCTCGACGATTCAATCAACATGAAAGGCATGTGCCTGTTCAAACAGGACCGCTTCACCGACGCCATCGCGATTTTCAGGACGATCGACGGATCATCCGAATTCGCGGACGATGCCCTGTATCAGATCGGAACGTGCTATTACAATATGGGTCAATACGATATCGCAAACAGTATTTACCGCCGTGTGATCGATGAATTTCCTGATTCGGATAAGGTCACCGTCGCAGTCTCGGGGATCATGGACGGGTATCTGTCGAAAGGTCAGCTCGATGAGGCAATCAAACTTGTCGATGATTATCTTGCCAACAGTCCCGAAGGAAAACTTGCCGACAATCTCCTTCTCAATAAAGGCGACCTCCTGTTTACACTGAACAAGCTGGATGAATCGATCAGGACATACCGTACACTCATCAGCGATATTCCCGCAAGCGAAAATGTCCCGTTTGCACTCGATCAGATCGGCAGGATCTCGATCCTTAATAACGACAATACCGGCGCGGAAGCCGCATTCGAAGAACTCCGGAAGAACTATCCGGACCATGACCTCGGTATTCTCGCCTCAATGAAGATCGGAGATATGCGTGCGGACGCGGGTCGCGCGGAAGAGGCTATCGGATATTATGAGCATGTTGAAAAAGAACGCCGTGACGATCATATCGGGCTAGAGGCCTCATACAAAAAAGGGCTGGCGCTCATTAAATCGGACAAGGCCGAAACCGCAATGGGTACGTTCAACGATATTATATCCCGGAGCCCCGATCATATCATGGCGCAGAAATCGCGGCTTGAACTTGCTGAGAATGCGATTGCGGAAAAGAAGTACGACGAAGCGGTCAAACTCGCCGAAATCGTGATCAATAACGTTGTCGACGACAATGCCGCGCGTGCGCAGTATATTATCGGGAACCGTTATTTTGTCGCCGGAGATTTCGAAACCGCACAATACAAGCTTATGCGTATTACGATGCTTTATGAGAATTACGAGGAATGGATTGCCGAGGCGAAGCTCCTTATCGCACGGTGCCAATCGAATCTCGGTGAGGACGGCGACGCGGTCAAGACGCTTGAAGAAGTTATTGAGGCTCATCCCCGCGACGATTTCGGAAAACGGGCCGAGGCGCTCACTCAGGAAATTAAAAAATAGTCTCACGCTGTCCCCAAATCTCCCCTGCGGGATTTTTGACTCGGGAGCTGAAATATTAATACCGTTAATGAATAATAAGGAAATAAACTGAAAAAGATATTTTCATATACGCTGTTTTTGATTCTCTTTACGGCGGTTTCGTATGGACAGGACACTGTCCCGAAACTTGAAGTTGAAGAGGAATATCAAATTCTGGGCAAAGACACGCGGGTGTTCACCATAACAGGTGAAAGAAGCTCGACGGTCGGGCATATTGCCGTTCCGCTCAGACTTGTTAGTGAGGAACGTACGATCGGCTCTTCCGAGGGACTTATAAGCGAAGACGAGCGGATAAGAAGAAAAGAGGCGTTCAACGCATCCAACGGATTAAATGCCTGGGGACATTATTCTTTCGGCGCACATAATACAAGTACGTTTTTCGGGAAAGCCGACTATGATGCGGGTACCGTTGCCGGATCGGTCGCGCTGATCAACAGGTCTTCTGAGGAAAAT
>Ga0233431_1003049_pt1 | contig 21281 bp, 19 predicted proteins | sample SI_118_April2016_FD_179867 | JGI IMG/M metagenome (GOLD analysis project Ga0233431, IMG submission 179867) | Seawater microbial communities from Saanich Inlet, British Columbia, Canada - SI_118_April2016_200_MG | ecosystem: Environmental > Aquatic > Marine > Inlet | place: Canada: British... | reverse complement strand
GACAAGATATACCGTCTGCTCGCAGACGGTATATCTCACATCTCTCGGTTAAATCGAGGTGGTTGTAAGTCTGTTCCATTGCATACCCAGCATAGCTGAGTGTTGCACTTCGTTTCGGAATCTAGCTGCAGCGGGTATTGCCCGAGAAAAACGGCGGCTTGCGGATACTGAACGATTGGGTAGTTAAAGGTTACACTACCGGTATCGGGAAATTTTTCGTACTGAGAAGAGACCGTTCGAGTTGATTCGAGATAGGCAACTTTGAGCGTCCGGTCGAGATCACCGAAGAGTTCCAAATCGCCGAGATAAGGCTGCTCGAACCCTACCGCCGTGCGGCGGAAATTTTGGGCATCGGCCGAATTGACATGCTCTTTGAGGACGCAATCCTTATAGGCGGGATTGTCCCAATATAAGGACGCCAGTTCGTTCACCAAATCCCCAGGTGCGGGAAAAAATTGCGGCCATTCGATGGTGCCTTTTCCCATGTCCATGCCCATGCCGAGGCTCACGGCGGTGCTGGTAACATCGGGGCAGTCGGCGGGCTTCACATCCGGACGGTAGGGGTAGACCTTGTAAAGCCGGTCGAAATGCAAATCGTAGCGCATGTCGTCGGGCGCTGGAACCTGCATGGCGGCTGAAGGCGCATTCCGTGCGGCGCCTGTTCCTGATAGCGCATCTTCCTGCATAACTAACACGTATTTGCCGAATAAAAGCGGCATGCGGGTCAATACCCGGCCTTCGTCCATCCGCTGAAAACCAAAACGCTGATCAAACACCACGTCGTCGCCATTCTGGCCAATGACAAAATCGGCGACTCCTTGGGCGACCTTGAGGGCGGCCCCCGCCTGGGGAACCACCGTGCCGACGAAACCGGCAGCCGCCTTGATGAACTGCTTCATCGACTCGTTCTCGACTTGATCGAGTTCAATAATCACGATCCGCATGGTAAGGGAATCGCCGTCGATTTTGACCGGACCGATGGCCGGCCAATCCTGCACGTCCAGAAATGACCCGAGGGTTTGCCCACGGCTCGACATGATCAAGAAATCTTCCTTAACCGTGCTGCCGGCGGAAAATGAAACGACCATGGCGATTTCGCCGCTGGCCGACCCTGCGATGCTGCTTTCCCGGAAATATTTGATGAAAGCCGAGTTCAGGGTGACGGTAACAAAATCGTCGTTGGTCACGCGGCGGTCGGGTGTATCGAATACGGCAACATCGTTCTTCCCGCGGATCGGCACGAAGCGTGGCGTTCGTTTGCCGATGCCGTCGCCCAGCCGATAGGGTGTTCGGGCGGCGATATTTCCGCGCCATCCATCGTCTACCCTGAGGACAGTCAATGTTCCGGTATGGGCCGCCGTTCCGGTTAAGCTGGTCGATACCTTGGTTGGCGGCGTACAAGCCGAAAGAAGAATGGAAACCAGGCCGCAGATGGCGAGCGCGCAGAAAAAGCCCCTCATAATCACCTCCCCCCTACGGTACCCCAAAAAAATGAGATACATGGTATGCAATCTCGTTATTCTAGAAAATTGCCTGAAAAATTGCAATCGATTATTATTCGCGTCGACCAGGGGCGTTGCGTTGAGCCATCGACGCAACGGCGTTTGAACCGGAAAGGCTTGGTCCCCACATATTTGCGGAATCGATTTACCGTCGGATCAACTGGCCGCTTTGATCCGTGATGTCGGCGTTGACGCTTTTTTCCCGCTAAAACTGGGACCTCTTCACCGCCTTCTTGCAACGCCGGAGGCAGTCGACATGAAGGATGCGGAAGATTAGCCCGTTTTGGAAAGTTTGTCGGCCAAGCGCGTCGGCTCGGGCAGGCGGTAGCGCGTCGCGCAGGCGAGCGTGAGTTCCACCGCCGTTTCAAGGGATACGCGGTGGCCGACGGAAACATAAACCGGCTTGACGCCATTTCGCGTTCTCAAGACCGTTCCGATCACTTCTTCGCCGCCCACAAGTGCGGTGCGGCTGCCCTTTCTCAACTTCGGATCATCATGCCTTCCGGTTAGCCGCGACTTGGCCACGCCGACGGCCGGGATATCTGCCAGCAGGCCCACATGGCAGGCGATGCCGAAACGGCGCGGGTGAGCCAATCCGTGTCCATCGATCATCAGAAGATCGGGGCGGGCCTTTAGCTCGGCCAGCGCGGCCAATACCGAGGGCGCTTCGCGAAAGGACAGCAGGCCCGGAATGTAGGGAAAGCGGGTTTCCTGTTCGATGACCGCCGTCTCGATGGGCTCCAGCGCAGGGTAGCTGAGCGCCTGAATCGCCGCCCGCGTGACCTTTCCCCCGCAAGGAAAGGCGACGTCAATTCCGGCAATGGTCTCGATCTTGTCGAAACGGTCGACGGTCTCGATCCGGGGAGCGAAGCGTTTTTGTACGGCAATCGCCTCGGCGGCCGTTTGGGGCAAGGGATTCTGGCCGTTACACACCCAGAAGTTCCGGCCGCACCACCCAGTTGAGCGACCACGTGCCGTCGTCGCCACGTTCCAGACAGGCGACCGTTCCGGGGGTGAAGGCGATTTTGGCGGCTTCCTCGTTGCCGGTCAGCAGGCGCGATGCCATGCGGCCCAAAAAGGGCAAGTGGCCGACAACCATGAAATCCTCGTTCAGCGCGTCTGCGACTGTGGCCAACTGGTCAGTATTGTCGTTGGGTGCCAGGCCGCTTTCCGCCTGTTCGACCTCGCGGCCCGGCCCGATAACCTCGGCCATCGCCAGCGCGGTCGCCAGAGCGCGCGCCTTGCCCGAATGAATGACGCGGACCAGCTTGACCCGGCTGCGCGCCAAAAACACGGCCAGCCGTCCCACATCCTTCAGCCCTTTTTCACTGAGCGGACGTTCGGCGTTTTCCTCCGCCGGTAAGGCTTCTCCGTGTTGCATGAGATAAAGTTTCATTTCTCGCCTCTATTCTTCTCGGCACAGAGGGACAGACCAACGGTAGGGAGTGTCGAATTCGATTGATCGATTGTCAATGGCGCGAAAAAGGCTCCGCAACGGGCGGAGCCTTTTCCGTAATTTCCCGGACGGGAGGTATTCGTTATTTCGCCTTTTTCGCCTTTCGGGCGTCGGCGATGTCTTTATAGATGGCGTAGAACGAGTACGCCGCTGCAGCGATAAGCCAGATCACGGTGATCCAGTGATTTATGATAAAGCCGGTTTCCGAAAGCATGGCTTGACCTTTCTTTTATGTTCGCCCCGCGCAGGGGCGAAGGAAAATTCCAACAGGCGTCGACCTCAGTCGTCGGCAGCACCGGCAACGGCGACCACTTCGGCCCCGTCCAGCTTAAACCCGGATTCCTTCATTTCCTTGAAGTCGAAGGGCTGCGGCTTGATCAGGGTCCACGGAATGGCAATCACGGCCGACACGCCCATGACGATGACGTTGCTGTAAACGACGCCCCACAACAGGTCCATGTCGGTCGACATCCAATACCCGATGCCGCAGGCCGACCCGACGATGGTGCCCCAGAACACCGCGTCGCGGTTGGTCTTGCGCCAGAAGGCGGCCATGATCAGCGGAATAACGGCCGACGAGAAGGCAATGCCCATGGCCTTGTACATACCCGCGAAGCCGAAACCGATGGCCCGCCAGTAAATAACGACGGCAACCACCAGACCGGCGCAAACGAACAGGCTGATGCGGCTGAGCAGCAATATCTGCTTGTCGGTGGCGTCAGGCTTTAAGTAGCCCTTGACGAAATCGTTCACGAACACGGTCACCACGGCCAGGATTTCACCGGCGCCGGTGCTGACCGTCGCGCCGCCCACTGCAATCACGAAGCAGGCAAGACCTGCGTAACCGAGCGTTACGAAGACCATGGTCGGCCCCACGGCGGCGGCCTCCGAAAACGTGATGGAAGCGTCGCCGACGGTGTAGGTTTCGCCGACCGTCAGGCCCATGGCCAGCGCGCCGACGCCAAGCGCGGTCGCGGTGGCCAGCGGGATCGGCCACCAGCAGAAGGCGGCGGTGAAGAACGACTTGAACACCGTCTCCGGATTATTAGACGCGATCACACGGCCCCAGTAGGTCTGGTTGCAAAGCACTGCGCCCAGATTGCCGATGACGTTGACGATGAGGAAGCCGAGACCAGCTGTGTTCAGCCAGTTAAGGCTGTCGTACTGGCTGGCGCGGCCTGCTTCATCGAGAGCCGGCTGAAGGTTCGGCTTGTTCTCGACGACATTGACGAGACCCTCGTACATGGCCATCGGGCCGACGGATACGAAAATGCCGACAGCGACGATAATCAGGCAGACGTACATGATCACCGTCATGATGGTATCGGCAAAGATGTTGGCCCAAAGACCGGCGATGGATGAGTAGGAAACGAAAATCAGCACCATGGTCACCGCAATCGCCCAGAACGGCGCGCCGGTGAAGGCAACGCCCATCACCGCGCCGCCGGTGACGATCATCAGGGTCACCCAGAAACTGACGATGACCGCGATGGTCGAATGCAGGAGATGGTTCTTGCGGTCCAGACGGAAGCGCATGAACTCGGGGTAGGAGCGGACGTTCGGCATGACGTTCTTAATCTGGCGGCCCAGATACGCCATGATCGGCAACGGGATCACCGCGCCGAAGGCATACCACCAGGGGCCGATATAGCCGTACTGATAGCCCGTCCACGAGCTGATCATCAGGGTCGCCGCCCAGATCCAGGTGGCGACGATGGATGCGTTGATCATGCCATGGCCGATGTCGCGGCCGCCGGTCAGGTACGAGTCCGCGGTCGCCCCGCGCTTACGCCCGATCAGCCACACCGCCAGAATATAGAAACCACCCTGAGCGGCTAAAATCGCGAACATGGTCCATTGCGGCAAAGGTGCTGTGTGTTCCACGGCCCGCTTCCTTCCTCTAATTGAATACATAATTAAGAGTGCTTATTGCCACAAAGCATAGGGGGAGCAGGCAGCGTTTGGAAGAGTATTTAATTCCGCAATGCGAAATTATATCATCCGTACCGGTCTCCAGGATATCTATATCCAGCGGCGGACGCGTTTTGTGTAGTTTTGGAAGGCCTCGCCGAACATTTCTTCGAGTGTCGCTTCCTCGGTCCCGATGTAACGCTGGTCCAGAATTAGGGGAAACACGACAACGACGAATATCGGTATGGCGCTTCCCAGCAATATTCCCAGCCCCAAAACGGCGAGCACCATGCCCAGATACATGGGGTGGCGGGAATACTTGTACGGCCCGGCGGTGACCAGGGTGGTTATGTCGGAAATGGAGCGATCGGTCGTGCGGTAGTGCTTGAACATCCTGTCGGCCCAGGTGTTGACCCCCAGTCCCGAAGTCGTCTGGTGGATTTCAAGAGCCCCGATGGCCCACATGTTGAGGAGAAGACCAGCTGCCGCCGGAACGGCGCCAAACCAATTCCAGGGATTTTCGAGGATCTGAATACCCGGTTCGAACAGGTGCAGCGCCAACATAGAGGCGACCGCCGCAGCGAAGACCTGTTGTGCCTGGAGTTTCTTCGGTTCGAACAGACGTCTGATCGAGTTGTTATCGTTTTCCACTATTCCTACTTCCTGGCCGGTTCCCAATTTGGCGCGATCCTACCATGAAACGGCGAGGGAAAAAGCGGGAAGCACAAGGTATTCAACCGATTTCGGATTCGGGCCGTTTGCGCCCGGTCACCATGGACCAGATCAGGTTCTCCCGATGGGCGAAGCTGGAAACCAGAACTCCGGCGAAATGGAAGAAAGCCAGAAAAAGCGTGAAATGAGCGAAGAAATCGTGGGCTTCCTCGAAGACGCTATCCTCGTCACCGTCTTTGTGGCCGCGGCGACGGTCGTCATCATCGGCAAGCGCGGTGGATACCAGAAAACCCGACGAAGGGACGGCCGTCACTGTTCCGAAAACCGGGGCGAGGGGGCCTGCGTTTTCCTCGACGGCCAACGTCGCCAGTCCGGTAAAAACGGTCGCCGAAAGACAGAAAAGCATAACCACGATCATCGCCCCGCCCGCCGGATTGTGTCCGACATACCGTGGCGCCCGCCCGCGCAACACGTCGCGCAGATAGGTGAGTACCGTCCGTGGAGAATAGATGAAATTCGAGAAACGCGCGTATTGCGGCCCGGCGAAACCCCAGATGAGGCGGGCCACGATCAGGATGCCGATCACATATCCGGCCCGAACGTGAACGAACAGAGGTTCGCCTTCGGTTGCCATGGCGGCAATAAAGGCAGCCAACAAGACCCAGTGAAATATGCGGACAAAGCGGTCCCAGACCGGCACGGTGTTTTTATCCGACATTGGATTGCCCCCCAGTGTGGTTTTCCGTGCCGAGTATAGTCGAACCTTGTGCAATTTGAATGTGAAGCGGATTACACAACGAAAAAAACCACAAAAAACGCGGAGCCGAGGCCCCGCGTTTTGTAGAAATCCATTGATTGCCAGGATTGCTAGGCGCCGGCAGCCTCGACAAGGGCCTCGGCAATTTTGATCTCGGCTTCGGCGGCGGCGGTTTCTTCTTCTTCGGCTTCCGCCAATGCGTCCTGGGCTTTTTCCAGGCGCGCCGACGCGGATGCTGCGTCTATGTCCTCGAGGGCCACCGCTTCTTCGGCCAGCACGGTGAAACCTTCGTCGTTCACTTCGGCAAAGCCGCCGCCGACAAAAATCCGCGACGAAACGATTTCGCCTTCATAAATATCGACGACGCCGGGACGCAGGGTGGACAGCAGCGGCGCATGGCCCGGCAAAACGCCGAAATTGCCGTCACCGCCAGGAGCCACGACCATGTCCGCCTCGATCGACGTCATGATCTTTTCCGGCGTCACCAGTTCGAAGGCGACCTTATCGGCCATGTTTCGTCCCCTTCAGTCTTGCTCTCACGCCGCTTCGGCGGCCAGACGCTTGCCCTTTTCGACGGCGTCTTCGATGGTGCCGACCATATAGAAGGCGGCTTCCGGAAGGTGGTCGTACTCGCCATCAAGAATGCCCTTGAAGCCCTTGACCGTATCTTCCAGCGATACGAACACGCCGGGGAAGCCGGTAAACACCTCGGCCACATGGAAAGGCTGGCTGAGGAAGCGCTGGATCTTGCGCGCGCGCGCCACGATCAGCTTGTCTTCTTCGGACAGTTCGTCCATGCCCAGAATGGCGATGATGTCTTGCAGGGATTTGTACGTCTGCAGGACACGCTGCACTTCACGGGCCGTATCGTAGTGTTCCTGGCCGACGACGCGCGGATCAAGCACGCGCGAGGTCGAATCCAGCGGATCGACCGCCGGGTAAATGCCCAACTCGGCAATCTGGCGGCTCAGAACGGTGGTGGCGTCCAGATGCGCAAACGAGGTCGCAGGCGCGGGATCGGTCAAGTCATCGGCGGGCACGTAAATAGCCTGCACGGATGTCACCGAACCCTTGTTGGTCGACGTGATGCGTTCCTGCAGGGTGCCCATGTCGGTGGCCAACGTCGGCTGATAGCCCACCGCCGAAGGAATACGGCCCAGCAGTGCCGACACTTCGGAACCGGCCTGGGTGAAACGGAAAATGTTATCAACGAAGAACAACACGTCCTGGCCTTCCTCGTCGCGGAAGTATTCAGCCAGAGTCAGGCCCGAAAGGCCGACCCGCTGGCGGGCCCCCGGAGGCTCGTTCATCTGGCCGTAAACCAGCGCGCATTTGGAATTGTCGCCGTTGATGTCGATAACGCCGGACTCGATCATTTCGTGATAAAGGTCGTTGCCCTCGCGGGTGCGTTCGCCAACCCCGGCAAACACCGAATAGCCGCCGTGACCCTTGGCGATGTTGTTGATCAATTCCATGATGACGACGGTCTTGCCGACGCCCGCGCCGCCGAACAGGCCAACCTTGCCACCCTTGGGATAGGGCTCGATCAAATCGATGACCTTGATGCCGGTGGCCAGAATTTCGGTTTCGGTGGATTGTTCCACGTACAGCGGAGCCGCGCGATGAATGGGTGATCGTTTCTTTGTCTTGACCTCGCCGCGTTCATCCACCGCTTCGCCGATCACGTTAATGATCCGGCCCAGGGTTTCGGGGCCGACGGGAACCGTAATTGGGCTTCCGGTATCGACGGCTTCGGCGCCGCGAACGAGACCGTCCGTGGTATCCATGGCTACGGCTCGCACCACGTTTTCACCAAGGTGCTGGGCAACTTCGAGAACCAGCTTCTGTCCGTGATTGTCTACATGCAGTGCGTTGAGAATGGCTGGAAGGTCGCCTTCCTCAAATTGCACGTCGACCACGGCGCCCATAATTTGGGAAACGGCCCCGACGTTATTTTTCTTCATAGCTCGGACTCCTCGTCGAACGAATTCGGCATCACCTGTGCGCCCGTCAAAGCGCTTCGGCTCCGGAAATAATCTCAATCAACTCGCTGGTAATGACGGCCTGACGCGTGCGGTTGTAAGTCAGGGTCAGACCATCGATCATCTCGCCCGCGTTGCGGGTTGCGTTATCCATGGCGGTCATCCGCGCACCCTGTTCGGAAGCGTAGCTCTCGGTCAGAGCGTGATGGACCTGTACGGAAAGGTTGCGTGGAAGCAGGGCTTCCAGAATTTCGTTTTCGTCGGGTTCCAGAATGTACATGGCCTGGGCTTCGCCACTGGCAGTGGTTTCCCCGGTCTCGGTCGCCACCGGGAACGGAATGATCTGCTGCGGGGTGACGATCTGGGTCATGGCAGACTGGAAGTGGTTGAAAACAATGGTGCAAACGTCAAATTCGCCAGCCTCGAACATGGCCGCGATGCGCGCCGCGATTTCGCGCGCGTCGGCGAACGAAACCACGTTGCGGGTCATGCCCTCGACGGTGTCGATGACGCTATCGCCGAACTGCGATTTCAGGGCGTCGCGGCCCTTCTTGCCGATGCACAGGATCTTGACCGTTTTACCGGCACCCTGCAGCTCGACCGCACGGTTGCGAACGGTACGCGAGATGCTGCCGTTAAAGCCGCCGCACAGGCCGCGATCGGCGGTTACGGCAACGAGCAAATGGGTTTCGTCCTTGCCCGAGCCCGCCAAAAGCGGCGGAACCGGCGCGCCTTCGGGCAGACTACCGGAAAAGCCACGCACCATGTCACCCATGCGATTTGCATAGGGCCGGGCGTCCTCGGCGGCGATCTGGGCGCGCCGCAACTTGGATGCCGCAACCATCTTCATGGCCGAGGTGATCTTCCGCGTCGACTCGACGCTGTTGATGCGGATCCTCAGGTCTTTGAGATTGGCCATGGCGTGTCAGATCCCCAGGTTTCGCCCAATCTTCACGAGAAGCTCTTGCAGAAGCCTTCGAGATAGGCTTCCAGTTTCTTCGACGTATCGTCGGTCAGGTCTTTTTCGGTGCGGATCGTTTCCAGAATATCGGCACCGTTGGCGCGAATATCCTCGAGCATGGCCGCTTCGAACCGGACAACGTCGGTAATTTCGATCTTGTCCAGAAAACCCTTCACGCCCGCGAAAAGCGCGACCACCTCTTCCTCGACCGGGAAGGGCTGGAACTGGCCTTGCTTCAACACCTCGGTCAGGCGTGCGCCGCGCGCAAGAAGTTGCTGGGTGGAGGCGTCGAGATCGGAGGCGAACTGCGAGAACGCTGCCATTTCGCGATACTGCGCCAATTCCAGCTTGATCGATCCGGCGACCTTTTTCATGGCCTTGTTCTGGGCCGACGAGCCGACGCGGCTAACCGAGATACCGACGTTCAACGCGGGGCGGATGCCCTTGTAGAACAGTTCGGTTTCCAGGAACATCTGACCGTCGGTAATGGAAATCACGTTGGTCGGAATGTAGGCCGAAACGTCACCGGCCTGGGTTTCGATCACCGGCAGCGAGGTCAGCGATCCGGCCCCTTCGGCGTCGCTCATTTTGGCGGCGCGTTCCAAAAGGCGTGAATGCAGATAGAAGACATCGCCCGGATAGGCTTCACGTCCCGGCGGTCGGCGCAGAAGAAGCGACATCTGACGATAGGCCACCGCCTGCTTGGAAAGATCGTCATAGAAGATGACCGCGTGCATGCCGTTGTCGCGGAAATATTCGCCCATGGTGCAGCCCGTATAGGGCGCCAGGAACTGCAGTGGCGCGGGTTCGGATGCCGTGGCGGCGACGACCACGGAATATTCCATGGAGCCGTATTCTTCCAGGATCTTGACGATCTGTGCCACGGTCGAACGCTTCTGGCCGACGGCGACGTAAATGCAATAGAGCTTTTCGCTCTCGTCCTTGGCTTCTTCGTTGATACGCTTTTGATTGATGATGGTGTCCAGGATAACGGCGGTCTTGCCGGTCTGGCGATCACCAATAATCAGTTCGCGCTGGCCGCGCCCGATGGGGATCAGGCTGTCGATGGCCTTGATGCCCGTTTGCACCGGCTCGTGCACCGATTTGCGCCCGATGATGCCGGGGGCCTTGACCTCGACCTTGCGGCGTTCCGTGGTTTCCAGCGGACCCTTGCCGTCGATGGGTTCGCCCAGGGCGTCAATGACGCGGCCCAGGACGCCCTTGCCGACCGGTGTATCAACGATGGTGCCGGTCCGTTTAACCAGATCACCTTCCTTGATGGTCCTGTCGTCGCCGAAGATGACGACGCCGACGTTGTCGCTTTCCAGGTTGAGCGCCATGCCCTTGATGCCGCCGGGAAATTCAACCATTTCGCCGGCTTGAACCTGATCCAGACCGTAGACGCGGGCGATGCCGTCGCCGACCGCCAAAACGCGGCCAACCTCGGCGACTTCAGCCTCGGTATCGAAATTGGCGATCTGTTCCTTCAGAATTGCGGAAATTTCTGCGGGACGGATATCCATTACGCAATTCCCCTCATGGCAAGGCGTAGCTGTTGGAGTTTGGTGCTAAGCGAACTGTCAAACATACGTGAACCGACCTTCACAACCAGCCCGCCAAGCAGGCCGCTGTCGATCTTGGCTTGAATGGAGACATCGCCGCCCACCGCTTTCTTCAGGGCTTCGCGCACGTCGGCAAGCTGGGCTTCCGAAAGTTCGTGCGCAGATACCACCTCGGCGGTGGTTTCACCGCGGCTGGCGGCAATCAGATCAAGGAAAGCGCGGATGATATCGGGCAGGGCAAACAGGCGGCGGTTACGCGCCAGAACGCCCAGGAAGCGCCGGGTCGTATCGTTGAGCCCCAGTTTTTCCGCCAGCGCGGCGACCGCGCGGCCCTGATCGTCCCGCGAAATGACAGGCGAGCGGATCAGTCGGCGGAAATCGTCACTTTCCGCGACAAGAATTTGGATGTTTTCGAGGTTTCCGGCAACTTCATCAAGAAGCTTTGCCGGTTCGGCCAATTCGAAGAGTGCGGCCGCATATCGCTCGGCCAGCCCCCCGGTGCTTGAACTTTCAGTAGCCACTAACCAATTCCCCGGCTCGTTTCCCTGTTATTTTGCTTCGGTGAACGTGCCGCCGCCCGAGAAAGCCACCGTCGTCAAAATACGACCGGTGTCAAAGGCGACCCGATTGATCTAGCATACCCTCCATATGGGCGCAAGACGACTGGGAAATTTCGTTAAGTCCCGAATATTAAAGAAAACCATAGGGATCGACGTCAATGACGACGCGGCTTGTTCCGGCGATTTTCACACGCCCCAGCCACTGGCGCACATAACCCTGAATATTGACCTCCCGACCGGTCGTGACCAGGAAACGCCGCCGATGACGACCGCGCAGAAGGGCCAACGGCGCGGGCGCCGGTCCCAGGACCCGAATTTGCTCGTTGGTTGGCGTGGCGCGGGAAAGATCACGGGCCAGAGCGTCGGCGCGGGCTTCATCACGATCCGACACGATCAGCGCCACCAGCCGCCCGAAAGGTGGCATTCCGGCGGCGCGGCGCGATTGCGATTCGGCGGCGTAAAAACCATCCCGTTCGCCCGCCGCGATCGCTCCGATCACCGGATGCTCGGGAACGTAGGTTTGCACCACCACGCGGCCCGGCTCGATGCCGCGTCCGGCGCGGCCCGCCACCTGGTAAAGAAGCTGGTAGGTGCGTTCGGCGGCGCGCAGATCGCCCCCCGAAAGCCCCAGATCGGCATCGACTACGCCAACCAGGGTCAAAAGCGGAAAGTGATAGCCCTTGGCCAGAATCTGGGTGCCCAGGATGATATCAACGTCATGATCCTCGATGCGCTGCACCAGCTGGGCGGCGGCTTCGGGGCCGGTCAGCGTGTCGCTGGCGGCGATGGCGCGCCGGGCGTCCGGGAACAGGGTTTGCACTTCCTCGTCCAGTCGCTCGACACCGGGGCCGCAGGCGACGAAGCTGTCTTCCTTGTCGCACGACGGGCAATGATCGGGCGCAGCCGTATTGAAACCGCAGTGGTGGCATTGCAGGCGTGCGCTTTGGGAGGCTGAGAAGCGATGCTCGACCAGCCACGCCGTGCAGCGCGGGCATTGCATGCGATGCCCGCAGGTGCGGCACAGTGTCAGCGGCGCATATCCCCGGCGATTGAGAAACAACATCGCCTGACCGCCCGCCGCCAGGGTTTCGCCTAAAGCTGTTTGCAGATCGTTCGATATCCAGCGGTTGGCGGGCAATCCTTGCGCTCGCATGTCAACCAGCGAGACTTCGGGCATGGCTGCCCCGGCGTGGCGAAGGGGCAGATGCACGCCCGCATAACGTCCCGCTTCGACATTGTTCAGCGTTTCAAGCGACGGCGTTGCCGAAACCGGAATGACCGGAATGCCGCCCAGACGGGCGCGCACGATCGCCATGTCCCGCGCGTTATAAACGACCCCTTCTTCCTGCTTGAAGGCTCCGTCGTGTTCCTCGTCAATGACGATCAGGCCGAGCTCCGCATAGGGCAGGAACAAGGCCGAACGCGCGCCGACGACCACACGGGCCTCGCCGCTGGCCACAGCCCGCCACGTGGCGCGCCGACGGCCCGGCGAAAGGTCGGAATGCCATTCGGCAGGCGTCGTTCCGAAACGGTCCCGAAAGCGGTTCAGCCATTGCGCCGTAAGCGAAATCTCGGGAACCAGAACCAGAACCTGTTCGCCCTTGGCCAGGGTTTCGGCCAAAGCCTCGAAATAAACTTCCGTTTTGCCCGATCCGGGAACGCCATCCAGAACCGTCACGCTGAACCCGCCTTCGACGACCCGGTTGCGAAGGTCGGTGGCGGCGCGCACCTGATCGGGCGACAGGGTGGGGCCGGGTAATTGCCAGTCGGGTTCCATGAAGGTTTTGCGAGGCGGCAGATCAACGGTTTGCAGGACACCGGCGGCTGCCAGTCCCTTGACGACGCCGGTGCCAACACCTGCCTCGGCGGCCAGTTCGCGGCCCTCGCGAGGCGGTCCCTCGGCCAACAGGTTGACGACGCGTCGGCGCGCAGCCGTGAAACGCACCTCGGGCGCGTGCGGGGCCAGTTCATATCCGATGATCGGTTTTGCCGGGTTCAGGGCGGAGGGCACGCTCATGGCCATGCGCAGAACGGCACCGGGCGCGCTCATGGTGTAACGCGCCACCCAATCGACAAAATCGCGGGCGACGTCGGTCATGGGCGGGCATTCAAGCCGCGCGGAAACGTCTTTGAGGCGGGCCTCATTGATATCGTCCGAACCCGGCCCCCACACAACGCCGATGCGTTCGCGTTTTCCCAGTGGCACCGAAACGAAATCGCCGGGTTTCAGGAATAGCCCCTCGGGCGCGCGGTAATCATAGGGGCCGACCAGGGGCAGCGGCAGCAATACGCTGATGCGGTTATTGGCCCGGTATTCTTGTGAACTGGCATGCTCATTTGGCATGGGTTACACTCTGCCCCATCACGTATCTATTATGCGGTAGCCATGAACGATAATTCCACGACAGACAAGCCGATTTCCACCAATGATGCGCAAATTGAGGAATTTCTGGAAAAGCATCCGGATTTCTTCGTCGCCCGGGAAGAATTGCTGGCGCGCATGACGCCGCCCCGGCGCTGGAAGGGTGACGGTGTTGTCGATCTGCAAAAAACCATGCTCGATTACCTGCGCGGCGAGATGGAGGATATGAAGAACGGCGCGCGCGATCTGATCGAGACCAGCCGCAGCAACATGTCCAGTCAGGCCCGCGTGCACGACGCTGTGCTGGCCTTGATGACGGCGGATGGGCTGGTTGCGGGCCTGCGCACCATTTGCGACGAATGGCCGCTGATCCTGGATGTGGACGTGGTCGCCATCGGGTTCGAGGTTCCGCTGGGCGAACAAACCGAACCACCGGTTCGTAGCGTGAGACTGCTTGCCGAAGGCTTTGTTGACGACCTGATCGGGATAGATCGCAAAATCGCGCTGGTGGACGAGGCCGCAGACGACGGAACCATATTCGGCGAAGGGGCCGGGCTGGTTCATTCGGCGGCGCTTGCACGTATCGGGGCGGATGGAAAAACCCCGGCCGGCCTGCTTGCCCTCGGCGCGCGGGACAGCGCTTTTCAACCGGGTCAGGGAACCGAATTGATCGGCTTTTTGGCACGAATCACGGAAACCTGTATAGGACAATGGCTCGAAAAGCCTCTCTGATTCAATTTAACGCCGAGCCTTCGGTGGCCGCCGCCATTGAAGACTGGCGAACATGGCTGGTCGGCGAACGCCGGGTATCGGTTCACACGCTGGACGCCTATCAGCGCGATCTGGCGGCCTTTCTTACTTTCATGAACGAACATCTGGGATTTGCTCCGGGGTTGCGCGATCTGGAAGCTCTGGGGGCGGTTGATTTCAGAAGCTGGCTGGCGCGCCGCGCCGCCGAGCGACTTTCTCGCACTTCGACGGCAAGGGCCATGTCGACGGTGCGCGGCTTCTTCCGTCATCTCGAGAAAAACGGCGTCCTTCATAATCCCGCCGTGGCCGCCGTGCGCACGCCGCGCATACCCCATTCGGTACCCAAGGCGCTGGAAGAGGGCGACGCGCTGGATGTGGTTGAAAGCATTTCTGATTTCACCGACACCCCGTGGATCGCCAAACGCGATACCGCCGTGATGATGCTTCTGTATGGATGCGGCCTGCGCATCGGCGAGGCGCTCGGGCTGAACCGCAACCAGATGCCTACCGGCGACACCATGATCATTACCGGCAAGGGCGACAAGCAGCGCATGGTTCCGGTTCTGCCCGTGGTGCGCGAGGCCATTGAAGATTACGTGGCGGTCTGCCCGTATACCCTGGAAGGCGACGGCCCGTTGTTTTTGGGCGCGCGCGGGAAACGCCTGAATTCCAGCCTCATACAGGCACAGATGCGAAAAATCCGGACCATTCTCGGCCTGCCCGAGACCGCCACGCCCCATGCGCTTCGCCACAGCTTCGCCACCCACCTGCTGGCCGGCGGCGGCGATCTGCGCACCATCCAGGAATTGCTGGGCCACGCCTCGCTATCCACCACGCAACGCTACACCGACGTCGATTCCGCCCGCCTCATGTCCGTTTACCGGGCGACCCATCCGAGGGCGCGGAAGTCGCCTCCTCGCGGCTGAGAACCGCTACGGCCAGCGGTCCTAGGGCCGCGACCAGACCCATGGTCAGGAAGGCCGCACCCCAGCTTAGCGTCGTCTCGCCGCCGCCGAAGCCGTCCAGCACGACGCCGAACACGACCGGTCCCATGAACGAGCCTGCGAATCCTATGCAGGCGTGCACGGCCATGGTCGCGCCCCGGTGTCCCGGCGGTGCGGCGGCCACGGCACCTGCCGTGATCGAGGCGGAATCGCCCGTCACCAACGCCCCGTAAAAGAGCGCCACGGCGACCAGAAGGCCAAACGGGATGGCCGCAAGAAAACCGAATACGGCAGCCACGGCGCACGACGTCAGCATGATCACCGCGACGGCGCGCCGCCTTCCCGCACGCACCGCAAACTCGTTTCCCAGCACGCTGGCGGGCATGCCGACGATGGTAAAAATCGTCGCGATCAGGGTGATGTTCCAACCCGGATTTTCGGTGTGCTGGCCTTGCGCGAAAACCAAAAAGACGACGATCCACGAGCGCGCCGCGAAGGCTTCGAAATTATGGACCGCATAGGCCAGCACATAGCCCATGGCCTGTCGGCATTTCAGAACCGGCAAAAAGTCGAGAAGCTTGGCGTCGGGCTCGAGTTGATCGCGCGCATCGTTTTCAGGCACCAAAAGCCCGACCAGCACAAACGCCAGCACCGGGCCAAGAGCGCACAGGGCGAAGGTCCAGCGCCAGTCCAGCCATGCCGCCATCTCACCCGCCAGCAGGAACGATAGCGCCCAGCCGATGGAAAAGTGCGACGCATAAAAGGCGATGCCCCGGCTTTGGGCGCGGCCCGATAACCGGTCACCCAAGATTTTCATGCCCGGCATGTAGGTTCCAGCCAGCCCGATGCCGGAAATGAAACGCAGGATCAGCGCCGTCCAGAACCCCTCGGCCAATAGGGCGAACCCCAGATAGGAGACACACGTCAGCACCATGGAAACCAGATAAATGCGGCGCGCAGCCATGCGGTCGGTCAGGCTGACCAGCACCGGCACGGCGACAAGGTAGCCAGCCGAGAAAATGCCGCTGAGCCAACCGGCTTCCGTCTTCGATAATGCCCATTCGTCCAGAAACCCCGGAAGCAGGGCGGCGAAGGTGGCGAACCCCACCATGCCCGCAACCTCGGCGGTGCAAAGGGTTACGGTCAGGCGAACGGAAGAGGGGCCTTGATTCATGACTTTTCGTCCGGCGGGCTTTCCAGATTTGCCGCGTAGAAACTTCGTCGCTGCCACGCCCACGCCCAAACGGCGAAACACAGCGCGGCCCCGGCGGCCACTGGCAATCGAAGGCCGATGGATTCCGCGGCACCCCCCATGATCAGTGCGCCGATGGACGGCATCCCTCGCACGGTCAGGCCATAAAGGCTGAGCACGCGCCCGCGCATGGCGGGATCGACCGCCGACTGGATTAGCGTCTGGTTGCCAATGCCCTGGGCGACGAACGAGCTGCCCATAAGCACAACCAGCGGCAACGCCAGCGCAAACGTGTCGGTGGCGCTGAAGGCGAGCAGGGTCAGCGAGGAAATCAGCATGCTGATCAGGGTGACGTTGGTCAGGCCCTTGGTGCCGGCCGTTCGCGAGGCCAAAAAGATGCCGCCGAAAATGGCTCCCAGGCCAAGTCCGCTCATAAGTGTGGCCAGGGTTTCGGCTCCGCCCGCAAACACCTGGGCGGCAAAGCCGGGAAACAGATCGATCAACGGACGGGCGAAAAATCCCATGGAGAAAACCAGAACCATCTGTGTGCGAATTCCAGGATGGGCCAGCAGGTAGCGAATGCCGTCGAGCGATTCCGCAGCCAGGGATTTGGCTTCCTTCTTGGGCGCTCTCGCCTCAATGGACAGCATGCGTAAGCTAATGGTGAAACAGAAAAACAAACTGACCGCCACGGCGAAGCCCCAGGCAACGCCGCCCGCCAGAATGACCGCGCCGCCGATGGCCGGGCCAATAAAGCGCGACCCGTTGAAGATCAGCGAATTAACAGCCAGCGCCGTGGGAAGATGTTCGCGCCCGATGATGGCGTAGACCAGCGACATGCGAGATGGGCGCATGAAGGCAAGGCCGGTGCCGCGCAAAACCGTGATCCCGCATAAAATCCATATGGTCATCAGATCGGCGAAGGTCAGGGCCGCAATGGTGGCTCCAAAAGACAGCATGATCATCTGGACGCCGCGCAAAAGCCGCAGATAGTCGGTGCGGTCCACAATCGTTCCCGCGATGAAACCGAATATCATGACGGGTGCCACCTCGGCCACCGCCATGCCGCCCAGCCATGCCGTGGACTCGGTCAATTCCCACGTCAGCCAGCCCACCGCGATGCGCCAAACCCACAGGCCCAGGTTCGACGCAATGCTTCCGGCAACGTAAATGCGGTACATGGGCTTGCAAAAAATTGCCCGCAGCCCGCCAAAGTTTCCCGGAAGTTTCATTCTTTATCCCTTGAGTTCCGCACCAGCCACTATACGATCCCGGAAAATTTACGAAAGCGGGAAGCGGTACAATGACGGATAGAAAACCGACCATGATGGCAGTCGTCACCACCGGCAACGGCGGTTACGACAAACTGGAGTACCGTGAAGAACCCATTCCGGTTCCGGGTCCCGGCGAGGTTCTTTTGCAGGTTCTGGCCGCGGGCGTCAACAACACCGAGATCAACACACGCCTGGGCTGGTATTCAGCCAGCGTGAAGGCCGGCACCGAAGACACCGCGCATGCCGGGGACGATACCGCCAAGACCGACGGCGGGTGGAACGAGTCGACTCCGTTCCCGTTCATTCAAGGTACCGATTGCTGTGGCCGCGTTGTTTCCGTGGCCTCCGGTGAAGATGACAGCGCCATCGGATCGCGCGTGATCGTACGCGCCTGCATGCGGCACGAGGGTTGGGACTCGCCCGAAAACATCTGGATGGCGTCCGACTTCGACGGGGCTTTCGCCCAGTATGTCAAAGTCCCCGCGTCCGAAATTTTCGCCGTGGATTGTGACTGGTCCGACGCCGAACTGGCCACCATCCCGTGCGCCTACGGCACGTCGGAAAACATGATCCATCGCACGGGCGTAAAGGCGGGCGATCATGTGCTGGTCACGGGCGCGTCCGGCGGCGTTGGTTCGGCCACCGTGCAGCTCGCCAAACGGCGCGGCGCAACCGTCACGGCAATCGCCGGGGCCGACAAAATGGACAGGGTGCGCGAACTCGGGGCTGATAATGTCATCGAACGGGGAATCGATTTCCTGGCCGAACTGGGTCAGAAGTCCGTCGACGTGGTCATCGACATCGTTGCCGGGCCGGACTTCGGCCGTCTGCTAGACGTGATGAAACGCGGCGGCCACTACGCCAGCGCGGGCGCCATCGGCGGCCCCATGGTCGAGCTGGACATGCGCACCTTTTACCTCAAGGATTTGACCCTCATCGGCTGCACCGGCTGGGACGAACCCGTCTTCCCCAACCTCGTCAACTACATCCAAAACGCAGAAATCCGCCCCCTAGTCGCCAAAACCTTCCCCCTGGCCGAAATCGCCAACGCCCAGCGCGAGTTCCTAAAAAAGAACTACGTGGGGAACTTCGTGTTGATCCCGCCGGGGGTGGAGGAATAGCGCTCGGCTACGAATGAATAGCTCGGCCCCCAACCGCTAGCGCCGCTTCCTTCACCGCTTCGGACAGTCCCGGATGTCCGTGGCAGGAGCGGGCGAGGTCTTCGGCGGAGCCGCTGAATTCCATGGCGATGACGGCTTCCTGGATGAGGTCGCCGGCTTCGGGGCCGACGATGTGGACGCCCAAAATGGCGTCGGTTTTGGCGTCGGCCAGGATTTTGACGAAGCCTTCGGAATCCGCGTTGCAGCGCGCCCTTGAGTTGGCCGAGAAGGGAAATTTACCGACCTTGTAGTCGACGCCCGCCTGCTTGAGGGCTTCCTCGGTCTTGCCCAGTCCGGCGGCTTCGGGCCAGGTGTAGACGACGCCGGGAATGGCGGAATAGTTCACATGGGCCTTTTCACCTGCGATGATTTCGGCCGCCGCCACGCCTTCGTCTTCGGCCTTGTGGGCCAGCATCATGCCGCCGATAACGTCGCCGATGGCGTAGATGCCGGGAACGCTGGTCGCAAAATTCTCGTCCACGGTGACGAAGCCGTACTTGTCCTGCGCCACGCCAGCCTTTTTCAGCCCCAGCCCTTCGGTGAAGGGCCGACGGCCCACGGCGACCAGCACGACATCGGCGCTGTAGGTTTCGGCCTCGCCGCCCGCGACGGGTTCAGCGGTGAGCGTGACGCCCTTGGCGCTTGCCTTTGCCCCGGTCACCTTGCGTGAAAGCTGGAATTTGAGGCCCTGCTTTTTCAGCGTGCGGGTCATTTGTTTGACCACCTCGCCATCCAGTCCCGGCAGGATGGCGTCGAGGAATTCGATAACGGTGACTTCCGCCCCCAGCCTGCGCCACACCGAGCCCAGTTCCAGCCCGATGATGCCCGCTCCGATGACGATCAGTTTTTTTGGCACCTCGGGCAGGGCCAGTGCGCCGGTCGAGGTGACGATGCGTTTTTCGTCGATCTTGATGCCGGGCAACGGCGTGGATTCCGAACCCGTCGCAATCAGGATGTTTTTGGTTTTCAGCGTTTCCTTGCCGACGGTCACGGTTGAGGCATCCTTGATAACACCGCGCCCGACAATGCGCGTTACCTTGTTTTTCTTGAGCAGAAAATCGATGCCCTTGGTCAGATCGCCGACGACCTTGTCCTTGCGCGCCATCATGGTCGGCAGGTCCAGCTTCACTTCGCCGGTTTGTACACCGTGCGCGGCCATTTCATCCTTGGCAACCGCGTAGTGATGGGACGATTGCAGCAATGCTTTCGACGGGATGCAGCCCACATTCAGGCAGGTTCCGCCTAATGTATCGCGGGCTTCCACGCAGGCTACGTTCAGGCCCAGTTGCGCGGCCCGGATGGCGGCCACGTAGCCGCCGGGCCCGCCGCCGATGACAACCAGATCGAAGGGGGTATTGCTCATAATTTTGGTTCCTGCGTTCAGGTGTCGAGCATGATGCGGGTCGGGTTTTCGATGCATTTCTTGACGCGCACCAGGAACGAAACAGCCTGACGACCGTCAATAAGCCGGTGATCGTAGCTGAGCGCCAGATACATCATGGGCCGGGCGACGATGGAACCGTCTTCGGCCACCACCGGGCGCTGCTGGATCTTGTGCATGCCCAGAACCGCCGATTGCGGCAAATTAAGAATGGGCATGGAATTGAGCGACCCGTAAACGCCCGCGTTGGAAATGGTGAAGGTTCCGCCTTCCAACTCGTCCATTCCCAGCGACCCGTCGCGCGCCTTTTTGGCCAGCTCGCCAATGGTCCCTTCGACCGCGGCGAATGAAAGGGCGTCGGCGTTGCGCACCACCGGCACCACCAGACCTTCCTTGAGGCCAACGGCGACGCCAATGTCATAGTGGTTTTTGTAAACGATCTCGTCACCTTCAATGGCCGCGTTGACCACGGGAAATTCGCGCAAGGCGGTCACGCAGGCTTTGACAAAGAACGACATGAAACCCAGTCGGATGCCGTGCTTTTTCTCGAACGCGTCGCGGAATTCGGCGCGCAGAGCCATCACCGCGCTCATGTCGGCTTCGTTGTAGGTGGTCAGCGTCGCTGCCGTGTTCTGCGAGTTTTTCAGATGCTCGGCGATTTTCTTGCGCAGGCGCGTCATGCGCACGCGTTCCTCGCGCGGGCCATCGGGGCGCGGCGGGAACATGGCGTCGCCCGACCATGGTGTTGCCGCAGCCGCAGCCGGCGCGGGGGCCGGAGCCGGGGCCGGTTTGGGGGCTTGCGCGGGGGCCGGAGCCGGAGCGGTTTGCGCTTCAATATGGGCCAGCACGTCGCCC
>Ga0233431_1003047_pt1 | contig 21299 bp, 16 predicted proteins | sample SI_118_April2016_FD_179867 | JGI IMG/M metagenome (GOLD analysis project Ga0233431, IMG submission 179867) | Seawater microbial communities from Saanich Inlet, British Columbia, Canada - SI_118_April2016_200_MG | ecosystem: Environmental > Aquatic > Marine > Inlet | place: Canada: British... | reverse complement strand
TTCATGCAAACGGATGGATTGATGTGGATAATCCATATGGTTTTGAAGGAACAGAAAATGTTTATGTGGAAGTTTCAGATGGAGATTCAAGCATAGATAGTAATAATTTTACAATTAAAGTTGGTACGGGTAGTTTTATTCCGGCTGAGCAGGTTTCTAATGATAGTGTTGGTACTGCCTGTGTTCCTACCTGGGATTGTGGTGCTTGGGGTCTTTGTATGAATGGTCAGCAGACAAGAACTTGTTTAGAGACGATTCCTTGTGATGGAATAATTGGTAAGCCTGTTGAAAGTCAACAATGTACTGCTAGTGAAGGAAGTAATGAGTTGCAACCTTCTTATTCTGCTGGAACTGTTGGACGGGCTCCGGTTGATTGGTGGGTGTGGACATTATTTGCTGCAGGATTAGTTGTTATTCTTGTTTCCTTGGCTATTTATTTTTCAAGAAAGAAAGGCAAGGAGTTACTTAAGAAAGGGGCACCAAGACCAAAGGATGATTTTCTAAAGAAAAATCCTGATGCTGCTAGGAAAGCAGAGGCTAATCTTTCTAAGGACCACAAACAGATGACTGAGAGTGAATTGACTAGTTATGTTAAAAATGCGTTGGTTCATGGTTCCAAGCCTATTGATGTGATTAATGAGCTGGTAAGTAAAGGGCAGAGTAAATCCAAGGTTTCTAATATTGCCTCCTTTGTTAATGCGGAGAAGGTGATTCAATCTAAGTTAAAGCAGGGATTTAGCAAAGAACAGATAGTGCAGAGTTTTGTATCTAAGGGCTGGAAGAAGGAACATCTTGAGAAATTCTTTAAATAGAAAGGTTTAAATTTAATCTTTGAATTGTTTTAATATGGGGAAGAGTTGGCTAAGAAAAACAGGGGATTTTATTTGGCATAGTAATTCTATTTTAAGCTGGATTGTTAATGTTATTCTGGCTTTTTTGATAGTAAAATTTCTAATAATGCCTGGATTGGGATTGGCTTTTGATACTGAGTTTCCAGTGGTGGTGGTTATGTCTGGAAGTATGGAACACGATACTGAAGAGTACTGTTTGCCTAATGGACAATGTTTTGATAATTATATTTGTGGAGAGAATTTAATTGAAGATGAGTCTCTTTCTTTGGATAGATTCTGGGAAGTTTGTGGCAAAGTTTATGCTGAATATAATATCACTAAGGAAGAATTCTCTGAATTTAGGTTTGATGGTGGATTTGATAAAGGAGATTTAATGTTTATTATTGGAAAAGATTCCTATGAGGTTGGAGATGTTTTGGTTTTCCAAGGTTCAAGAAGTGATCCGATAATACATAGACTTGTTTTGGTTGAGGAAGGATACACAACTAGGGGAGATCACAACAATGGGATTAGATCTGATGAGGTTAATATTAGTTCAGATAGAATATTTGGAAAGGCTTATTTTAGAATTCCTTATGTTGGTTGGTTAAAGATTGGAGTAATGAAATTATTCGGGATGGATGTATAATGTTTTGTAAAAAATGTGGATGTTTATTAATGCCAAAGGATGGCAAGATGGCCTGTGGTGAGTGCGGAGTTAAGTCTACAGCTTCGGGAAAGATTGAAGATAAGAAAAAACCTAAGAAGAAATTAGAGATTATGGATAGTAAGAATATTGATGCTCATTTTCCTGAGATTAAACATGATTGTGGTAAGTGTGAGCATGGGGTATGTTATTTCTGGACTAAGCAAACAAGAAGTTCTGATGAGCCAGAGACTAAATTTTATAAATGTACTAAATGCGGACACACTTTTAGAGAGTATGACTAGAAGCTTTTAGAGTATTCAAATTTATACTCTTCTGTGTATTCCATAAATTCAGAATTTATAATTATTTCTTTAAATGTTTCTCTGTATAAATCGATTATCGAATATAATTCTTTAATTTTTGGAACCTGTACTTCAATTTCTACATCCGCACAACCTGTTCCCTCAACTGCATAGATTACATTTGGTTGTGCTAAACCGAAGGAGATCATTTTTTTAGTGGTCTGGAGAGTTTTATCATTCAATGTGAAGTGAAGTTTGTAATATTTTATTCCAAGTAGGGGTATGTTAAGGAATGTAGTGAAGGCAAGAATGATTTTATTATCTATTAACTTTTTCATTCTATCTCTGACTAGTTTTTCATTTACTTTGAGATTTTTAGCTATTGTTTGATATTTTGCTCTTCCGAATTTAGAGAGATAGTTGATTAAACTAATATCTAAATCGTCAGTGGTAGTTTTTTGATCTGTTTTTTCTAGGATAAGATTTGTTCTGTCTTTTTTATCTAGAAGATAGTTTCTTTTACAATGGTGGAGCTTAGTCATTATTGAAAACCAATATTCTTTAATGAATTCTCCATAAAGTGAGAGAAATTCTTTTATGATTTTATTAAATTCATAGTTATCTTTAACAAATATCATTGTTCCAAGATCCCAAGAGCCTCTGATTTTGGTGACCCAGTTAAATTTAGAATGTAGGTATTTGGCAATTTCTTTTTCTTTTGAGGGAGTAGTTTTTTGAAATTTAAAATAAGTTCGATACATGATTTTATCTAAGTTCATTGAATTGATTATTGCATGATATTTTAGGATAATTTTTTTATCTTCTAATTTCTTAAGTCTGTATGCTACAACTTCTCTGCTTAATCCTGTTTTTTTTCCTAATTGGGTTTCTGATATCCTAGCATTCAGTTCTAATTCAAATAGTATTCTGCGGTCTTTTAGGTCTAGTTTGTTCATTATTTTACTAAAAAGACTTATTTCTTTATATATTTATCGTTTTTGTAGAAAAATAGCTAAAAGGTCTTTTATATGGTTTTTGGTTTCTAATTGTTAGAGGGGTTGAATGGAGAGATAATATGAAGATTAAAAATAATGGGAAGGTAAAAAATGGCAGATAAATATATTTCATTTTTGAAAGATAATCCTCAAATAGGAAAGGATTGTGATTTAGTTGATTATCTTTGGAGAACTAATTCAGAGTTGTTTACAGGACATAAAGATTTAAGGCCTCGGGCCATTAGAGATCGAAAGATTCTTTTTCCTGCTTTGGATGAGCTTCCAGATTCAGGACCAACTTATGAGTCTGCTTGTGTTTCTATTACAGCATTAGACACTTTTGGGATGGAGGATTTTTATATCTCTCCGGGGTACAAAAAAAGTAGAAAAATAGAGATTTATCGTTTTGCTCCCCTTTCCTCAGAAATTTTCGATGAAATGCTTTTTCATCAGTGCTATAGAACAATTCCACGTGGAGTCTTTTTAGAAGGATTGAGTAATGCTTCCAAACAAGGAGTAATTCCAGAACTTACTTGGATTTCTTCAGCAATTTTTAAAGGGTTGAATGATGAGAATAAAGAGAAAGTTTTGGAACAATATAAAGGTTGGTCTGCTAGAGAGGAAGAAAAACCACTAAAAATTAAAGAGGCAATTAGAAATCTACCTAGGGAGATGGGAAGAGAAGCTTTTGAGCTATTTCAAAAAGATGTAGGATTGGACTTTGGAGATTCTTTAAACCCCCCAAGATATCTAGAGGCCTTGAATTCAGGAGTGCATAGGCTGGGGACTGCAAGTCTGTTGCTTGGACAGAGTTTTAGATAGATGTTAAATTTGGAAAATATTATTTTATAATTTATTTTTTCTTTTTTTTAGAGAGTATGACTGAACCCTTTCAAAAGCGTTCACGGAAAGAATCAGTAATCTTTTTATACTAGTAATTTAAGAAAAGATAAAAAGAGGTAACAATATGGCTGCATTTATTTGGATTCCGGTAATCCCATTGACAATTCTTCTAGGCCTTATTCAGTTAATTTTTATTCATAAAGATGAACCTTTTAAACAATCACATTGGTTTACCCATGGATTACACATTGTAATCTTAATGCCAGTATTTTTATTAGCAGTTTTTAATGTAGAGTTTTTTGTTAGTATTGTTGGTCTTTCTGCCGGAGCATGGTATGTTAATGAATATTTAGTAAGGGGATTAATTGCCATTGTATTTGGTGTTAAAGGGGCAGCCTTATCACATGTAGCTAAAGGGGCACAGGGTAAAGGAATGAAAGAGAGCTTTTTACACATCTTAATTATGATGGCCCTAGTATTTGCTGCACCGTTTATTTGGCCTATTGTCGAGCCTATTTTGCCATCATGGGCACAGTAACTTATATATTCAAGTATAGCTATCTTAAAAAAGGAGATCTGAGATTACAAAAGTATGAAATTAACTCTAACTGAACCACGATATATTAAAGATAGTATTGCTATTATTTCTGACCTAGTTACTGAAGTAAATATTAAGGTTACAAAGGATTATATGGAGATAGTTGCTATTGATCCTGCTAATGTGGCAATGGTGGTTTTCAAATTATTAAGTAGTGCTTTTTCTGAGTATGTGGTTGATGCTGAGAAGTATTTAGGTGTTAATCTAAGTAATTTAAATCAGGTTTTAAGAAGAGTTAAAGCAACAGATATGCTTACTATGGAACTTGATGAAGATAAAAATAGATTAAATATCCTAGTTAAGGGAACAACATTACGTAATTTTGATATGGCATTATTGGATACTGGTGAAGATGAACAAAAAGTTCCAACATTAACCTATCAATCAAAAGTTGAAACTAATAATTTATTGTTAAATGAATCCATTGAAGATATGGGTGTTATTGCAGATAGTCTTAGTTTTGGTTTGAATAATGGAAAATTTATCATTGATTCAGAAGGAACATTGAGTACTGGTAAAGTTGAGATCTCTGCTGATGAAGAAACAGATATTCAGAACCCTCAAGCTCAAGAATTTAAATCAAAATATAGTGTTGAATATTTGAAGAAGATTACTAAAGCTTCTAAGTTAACTAATTCAGTTGTTCTTAAGTTTGGACAAGATTATCCGTTAACAATGGAGTATGCAGTTCTTGATAAATTGCACTTAAGTTTCATACTTGCTCCTCGAAGAGTGAGTAATGATTAGATAGTTTTATATATGGATATTCTTATTTCTTAGTATATGTTAAAAAGAGGTCAGGTTGGTATGTTTGTAGTTATTGGAATAGTAGTTTTGGCTATATTTATTCTGGTTTTTTTCTTACGTGATGGAATACTTACTGAATTGGTTCCTGCAGAGGATACAGAGAGAATATTATCTGTTAAGATGCAAGCATTTACTCAACATGTTAATGATTGTGTTGATAAAGAAACTAAAAGTGCTCTGGATGATTTGGCCAAATCTGGTGGAATGTTAAATCCTGTTGATGTTCTAACTTATGATGGTAAAACTTGGACTGTGCTTTGTGGAAAGGTTGATGAACACAATAATTGTGTAAGAACAATTCTGACTAAATCGGATTTTGCAAAGATTCTTAAAAATAAAGTTTCTCAAACATTACCTAATTGTATTATTACTTCTTCCTTCGAAGAATCAGGATATATTTTAACTAATGGGGAAATGAATTTAGATGTAGATATTGGAATAAGAAACCTTATTGTTAGTTTGAATTATCCAACTAAGATTCAAAAAGAAACAACAAAGATTGAGAAGGATATTTTTCCAAGAATATTTGATATTGATCTTGTTGGAATGATTGATCTTATTAATGATATTATTGAGATGGAAGCAGAAGATGGAGGATTCACAATTTCTGAGTACCCTTCAATATTTTATTCTGAATATATGATTGAGGAGAATAAAGATGATATTAATAGTTATTTTGTTGTTGGTTCAACTGAAAATGATTTAGATTTTAAATTTGCGGTGAGAAATGAAGATAGATAGAAAAATAAAAGCATTAGTACAGATTTTTCTAGTTCTTACTTTAACTTTTTTTGTAGCTTATGATGTACAACCAGTTTATGCTGATGAAGAGAATTGTTGTTTGGCTACTAATTCCGGACAGTTTTGTGTTGATAATGTTGCAAGTGCCCAATGTGCTGAAGAATATTTGATTCCTAGTGCTTGTGGTTTATTAGATGAATGCATTGATATTCAAGGATGTTGTGAGATTGAGGGATCATGTGAAGCTGCTTCAAATTCTGTTGCTTGCGAATTTAAAGGGGGATATTTTACTGATCGTCAATGTGGGGAATTAGATCAATGTCAACAAAAAGGATGTGTTGTTGATTCTTTATGTAAAATGAAAACAGAACATGATTGTGAGAAGGCAGGAGGAGAGTTTAGGTCAGAGATTGGAGATCCAATGCAATGTGCAGAATTTAATCTTCAAGGAGAAAGAGGATGTTGTGCTAGTGAAGAGGATTGTAGTTATGGTTTGTTTGAAGAATGTGTTTCTGGTGAATTTTATGGAGATTATTGTAGCAAGGTTGAGATTTGTGATACTGAATATCATGCGAACAAAGTTTGTGCTGGACCAGATCAAGAGGATGTTTATTGGGTAGATAGTGCTGGAAACTTAGAAGAGATAGAAGATGATTGTAATCCTGTGGCTTTTGGTCCGGAAGAAAAAACAGATAAATGTAAATTGGTGAATGGAGAGGCTAAGTGTGATTCGTTAGATTGTAAAGAAACTTGGGATAATCCGATTGTTGATGGCGATGGGGGATATCGAAAAAATGGAGAGAGTTGGTGTGAATACCAGTCTGCAGTGGGCCCTGGAAAAGACTTACCTGGAACTTCTCATTATATGCATCTTTGTGAGAATGGAATTGAGCGAGCAGAGTTAGGGGGGAAGACTGCAGGAAAAAGAGATGAGATTTGTATTGATCTTTCTGTTTATTTTACTGATGCAGATTTTGAAGATCATAATCCAGTTTGGATAAAAAATGTTGATCCTTCGGAATGTGAATCAATGATTAACCCCACTGATTGTCAAGGCATAACTAGTGATGAAGGGATTCCTCTTTGCCTTTGGCTTGGAGATGATGAAGATACTAAAAACTTTGAGACTAGTTTCAATCTACAGATTCCAGTTGCTGCAGATCCAGCTACAACAAAAGTTATTATTTTTAGTGAATCTTCAGATGTTATTTATCACGAGAAAATAAATAATCATTATTTTGGAAAAACATCTGATGGTTTAGATTATTGGGTTGAATTTGATGTGTCTCTGATTTCTGGATTGTATGATGTTGGTTATGAGATTGAAGGAGAGGACCCAGAAATAATTTATTCTAATTTTGAAGTTGATTTGGATGATCAAGAGACAGATGGTTATTGTTTTCCTCTTGTTGCAAGAGGAGATATCTTTGAAGACATTGAAGATAGGGGAGAACTTGCTCAAGAGTTAGAAACCACTTTTAAGAATGCAATTTTATGGAAATATGATTGTATTAGTTTTAGTCCAAAGTGGAAATGTTCTAAGAATTGTGATCTTTATGATTTAGAGTTTATGCAGGCAACTAATTCAATTTGTAATCTTTACGGAGATTATGGGGCTGGATATAATATCTTGGGAGATTATAATGATAATGGTTATAGGAGAATTTGTGAGTCTAATAAATGTGACAATGCTGAAGATATGAAAGAATTAGCTTCATTAATTAATTTTGAAGATTATAAAAATGCAGGAAAGGGTCTTTATTTTGAATCAGAGATTAGTCTTTCTGAACTTTTTGAAACTAGTAAGGATGCAGTTTTTCTTTGGGGACTAACAGATACGAGCTCACAATGGAATAGGGATACTTATGCTGGAATTTGGTCTGACCCTTATACAGATATTTGGGAGAATAAAGTTATACAGTATGGGGGCCCAATTTTATGGGCTATTGGAATTGTGGCAACTGTTCTGGCTGTTGTTGCTAGTATTGTTTTGACTGTTGTTTCTGCTGTTAAAGATCTTGTGTGTTGGATTTTTGGGTGTGATACAGATAAAAAAGACATAGGATATCAATGTCTTCCTTGGAAACCACCTGCTGGAGGGTCTAATTGTGAGAAATGTAATCTTCTTGTGGATGATGGAGGGATTTTACCTGTTGGTGTTGATGGAGAGGTTATTGGAGGTTATGAATGTACTAGGGCAATGTGTAATTCTTTAGGATCTTATTGTGAATATGACTTAGCTACAAAGAATTGTTATTCTCAACCTCAAACAGAAGAGAAAGGTTCTGATGTAAAGTTTAGAGATATTACTTTTGAATGTAATAAGGGAGAACCTGGAAAAGTTGGAGGGTGTGAATATTCTGATTATTTAGATGGAGTAACTATTTCAGGAGAGATTAATGAAGGGTCTGTTGTAAACTTAACTTTCGATACTTATAATCCTCAATCACAACAACCAGAACCAGCAGATTGTTATTCTGGTGATTCATTACAAGATACTACTTCAGAGATGGGCAGGTTCTCAAAAAATCAGTTTGAACATACTTTAATTTTGGATAAGGAAATTGTTACTGGGCAAGAAAATAATTTTTATGTAAGATGTACAGATTTAAATGGTTATGAACCTATGAAATCTTATTCAATTACTTTTACTGTGGCTCCTAGGGGAGATGGGATTCCCCCTGCTATTCAATCCGTAATTCCTGAAAAAGGATTATTGCCTTATGGGGATGATTATTTGAAAGTAAGTTTAGTTCTTCCATATGAAGAGCTTTATTCAAATGGAAAAGATATTGGCTGTAAATTCTTTAAGGAGAAAACTGCAGACTATTTTTCATTACCTAAAAATATGGAATGCTCCCCAATTGGAACTGGTTCTTATAGTGAATGTAGTGGAACATTAAAATATGAAGAAGAGGGAGAAAATTTATACTACTTTTCTTGTTTAGATAAAAATGATAATTTCTTTGGACCTTGGCCTGAAGAAGGTTATTTGATTGAGCAGACTCCAGAATTAAATATTTCGTCAATAAAATGTCCACACTTTGAAGGAGATGAATGTGCAGGTACGATTTATGAGAGTCCTCTTGAAGTTGTAATTAACACTGTTGGTGGTGCAGATGATAATGTTGCCCATTGTGAGTTTAAATTAAATAATTATAATTACTTTGATTTTAATCCTACTGATTCTTATGAACATAAATTGGCCGGAATTAATTTAAAAACTGGAGAAAATAAAATTTTATTCAAATGTGATGATTCAGTTGGTAATGAAGCAAGATCAGAGGTTTCATTTATCTATGGTGCAGATAGTATTCCTCCAAAGATAAAGAAAGTATATGTTGAAAATCAAAACCTTAAAATAATAACAAATGAACATTCAAATTGTAGATACTATGAGGGAGAGGTTATTTTTGAAGAGGGAATTAATTTTACTTCAGATTCAACACACACAATACACACTACTGCATATGATGAAGAGGTTCATTTTATGATTGAATGTAGAGATAGGTTTGGACACGCAGTTGGTCCGTTTGATGCACAGGTAATAAAAGGTTAGAACCCTTTAGAAAAGCGTTCACGGAAAATAAACTTTTAAAAAAGTTTAATCAAAAAAAGAAAATGGAAAAAAGAGGACAGGTAGCAATGTTTGTGATTATTGGTATTGTAGTTTTGGCTATTGTGATTCTTATTGGTTTATACATGGCAGATATAATTAAAGCACCTTCTGGTGTTGGAGATGTGCAGAAACAATTAGATGTGGAGATGAGGGGAATTGAACAGTATGTTGATGAATGTGTTACTGAAGAAACTAATAATGCTATTGAGTTATTGATTGATGGTGGAGGAGTTTTTGAACCTTCTAATGTGGTTAATTATCATGGTAAAGAGTATAGGGTTCTTTGTCAGGCAATGGAAGTTGGTTGTTTGAGTACTCCAGTAGTTAAAGGAGAGTTAGAAAAGTTACTTGATGGTTATTTGGAAGATCAGATGAGAAAGTGTATTGTTTTTGATAATTTTGAGGTTGAATTAATTCAATCTACTTTTGAGTTAGAGACTTCTGTTAATGATAAAAATGTGGTTGTTGATTTAGTTTATCCAATTACAGTTTCAAAAGGCGATCAGAAAAGAACTATTGATGAGTTTACAACTGTAGTTGATATTCCTTTGGGAGAGATGGTTGGAGTGGTTAATAATATTTTAAATATGGAAGCATTTGGTCTGAATTTTGATCCTTTAGTGCATGGTCTTGAGAGTATGGGCCAAGATACTATAATTGTTAAGAAGCCTTATCCAAATAAAATATTTTATATTAATATTGGAAGTTCAGATTATGAATTTAGTTTTGCAATAAAAGGGGCTGATAGATTTGCTTAATCTTAAATTTAAAGCGGCGTTTCAGATTGTATTAATGATTACAATGGTATTTTTTACTGCCTTTAGTATTTCTCCTGCTTATGCTGCTGAAGAGATAAATGTGTGTTGTGAACAAACTAAGGGTGGAGAATATTGTCAGTATGTTGATGAGGGCAGTTGTGATTCTTCTTTTGGTGTTTTTCCTGGTGAATGTGAAAACTTTGCTAATTGTGCACCTACTTGTTGTGATTTAAGTTCAGAGTTACAAGGTTGTATGATTAATGTTCCTGCTGCTGCTTGTGATGCTCAAGGTGGAGAGGCATTGCCAGATGCTTCCTGTGATTATGAACAATGTAAACCTGGTTGTTGTGAGATTGGTTCTCAATGTGCTTTTGTGACAGAGAAAGAATGTCAGAACTATGGTGCTGAGTTGCCAATGCTTGATGTTGAGTTTGGTTTTGTTAATTCTGAATTAGAATGTTTAACTAAATGTGTGAATAAAGAAAAAGGTGCATGTGTAACTGATGAAGGTTGTACTTATGGTGTTGGAAGTGAATGTGTTGTTGGAGAGTTTTTTGATAATCAATATTGTTCAGAGGTTTCTGTAGATTGTCCTGCTAAATCTGAAAAGAAATGTGTGGATGGAAGTGATGATGTTTGGTGGTTTGATTCATGTGGTAATCAAGAGGGAGTAGTTGAGGAAGATGCATCAAATTTAGATGGCAATTGCGATTATGCTTCTGGCACTGTTTGTGGAAAGGTTGATGGAGAGGTTGCATGTATGAATACTGCTTGTGTTAGTACTGAGGTGAATCCATTTAATCCAACTAGTCTTGGTGCTGCTAAAAAAAATGGAGAGTCATGGTGCCAATATGATGCTAATTCTGGACCAACTTTAGATCTTCCAGGTTCAAGGCATTTTAGACATTATTGTTATAATGGTGAAGAGCATGTTGAAGAGTGTGAAGATTTTAGAGGAGAATATTGTATACAAGGTTCTGTAAAGACAGAGAGTGGTGAGCTTTTTGGTTTTGCAGCTTGTAAGGAAAATAGATTTGAAGATTGTTGGGAATGTGAAAATCAAGAATGTTGTCATGATTATGATCTTAGAGATTGTGTTTGGAAATCTGAAGAAGATGAAAAGAAAGGTGAAGACTATAAGGATGAACTGAATTCTAGAACTGATGAAGATTTTGAAATAGAAGCAGATTATGATAATGATAAAGGATTTTGTTTGCCTATGGTTCCTCCAGGAAATAAGTTTTGGGAAGATGACGAGGGGCTTTGTGATAATGCTGATAGTGGATCAGATACTCAGATAGGAAAATTGAAGAGTCAGTGGGCAGGATTAAGAGAGTTTGATTGCAAGGCTGGTTGTGATCTTTATACTGATGATATGCTCAAGGGATTAAATGGACTTTGTAGGGCACAAGGAGACTGCGGTGCAGATTATAATCTTGTGGCTGGCTGGAGTAATAGGGGATTTAATAGGGATTCTAGTCATTCAAGTGCTGTTTTGAGAAAACATGGAAGAAGTGAGTATGGAGATATTGATAGTTCTATTGCTAAATCTATGAAGTTGAGTAATTCAGATGGAGATAATATGGCTAAGGAGATGTTCGATTATGCAAGTGAACATAGTAGGGTTGAAAAAGATTCGGATGATTTTAAAGAAAGTAGGAGAATATATACTGGGGCGTTTGATATTGGTGTGTTCGAGTTAGACTCTGTTCAGAGCATGGGAGAATACTTTTTTACAGATGGGCCAGCAAGTTCAAGGGCTCTTGGGGTGACTTTTTCAATTGTAAGTATAGGCTTAACAGGAATTGCTACTTTTGGTGTTGTGGTTGCAGCAATGGTGGGGGCAGAAATATTAGCAACTGGTACAGTTATGTTGGCTGTGCCCATTTGGGGATGGATCGCTTTTGCAGTACTGGCTATCGCAGTAACTGTTGGAACTTTTTTTGGTTATCAAACTAGATCTGAAACAATTGAAACTGATTGTAATGCTTGGCAACCACCAGGGGGAGATAGTAAATGTCATTTATGTCATGAGCCAGGAGATGATGCTTTTGGAAAAGATATTGATTTAACACTTGGAGGATTGCATGAGTGTACTGAGTATCTTTGTAAAAGTTTAGGTGGGGCTTGTGATTTTATAGACACTATTGATGGGGCAAGATGTTTACCTGGAAATTGTAATCATGATGTTCCTTCTCCGATAATTCACCCACCAGAAGAGATAACCGGAGGTACTTGTGTATCTCACCAAGGTGCAGGTGCGACAGAAATAGATTGTGAAGTAACGCTTAAACAAGATGGAACCTCTAAAAGAGATGGGTATTCAATGGGTGGTTTTATTAAAGCACATACTGATTTTACATTTACAGTAACTACTTGGAATGATTTTTCAAAAACTGAAGATCAATATTCAACATGTAGGTGGAGTTTTGAGGAACATGGAAATGATTATGATTTGTATGAAAAGAATTTCTTACAGGTTTCAAATGCAGTAGTTCATAATTTAACTTTGAAAGCAAAAGACTTAGAACCTTTTGCAGATGGAATGGAACATAATATTTATGTGATGTGTGAAGACCCTTGTGAGAATCATAATGATAGGCCTTATTCTGTTCAGTTTAGAGTGCAAGAAGAACCTGATATGACTCCTCCAGAGATTGGTCCTTTTGATCCACAAAGTGGAAGTTATTTACCTGCAAATCTTCCGGAGAATAAAACTCCAATTAGATTAATATTAAATGAAGATGTGGCAGAATTAGCTGGAGAGGTAACTGATAATTCTCCTGGATGTAAATGGAGTTTCTATGATGAGTCTTATGAAGTTATGAAGAATAGATTAGAATGTACTGGTGGAAACATTGGAAAAGATGCAACTTGTGATGGATACTTAACAAATATTTCGTTAGGAGAAAATAGATTTTATTTTAGATGTATGGATGATGATGGAAATGTGAATGGGGAAGGATGGCCAGAGAATGGTTATGTTGTTTACGGAACAAATGCGTTAAAGATTGATTCTGTTGAGTGTGTTAGTGAATATGGAAGAGAGTGTGGAGAAATTCCAACTGATGAATTTGATTTGGAAGTTAGTACATCAATAGGTGCTGAAGATGGAAAAGCTACTTGTGAGTATGGTAAACTTTCTCCGATGGCAGACTTCCAAGAGACAGATGCAAGTTTACACAAACAACATATGGGTCCAATGCCTACTGGAGATTATGATTATAATGTTTGGTGTAATGACACTGCAGGTAATAGAGTTAATCAATCATTCAGTTTTAGTTTGTATTCTGATGATGAGGATCCAATGATTGAGAAAGTATATTATTTATCTGGTTATATTCATGTAATTACAAGTGAAGATGCAACCTGTAAGTATGGAGATGAAAAACCTTTGAACTTTGAAGAAGCAACATCATTTGATGCTACTGGTGCTAAAGAACATACAGTTGCGGTTGCAGAAAAGCCTTATTTTGTAATTAAATGTGAAGACTTATTTGAGAATAAACTTGATGAATTTGAGTTGTTCTTGACTAAGAAACAATAAACTTTATATATTCGGGAAGGAGAAAAGAAACTATGGAAAAAAGAGGTCAAGCTACTGTGTTTGCTATTGTAGGTGTTGTGATAGTTATTCTTGTAATGCTTGTTTACTTTCTAAATGATCAAGGCTTTGTACCATTATCTGGAACTCAGAATTTTTTATCTGGAAAAATGGAACCAATTAAGGATCAGATTACTGAATGTGCTAATGATGGTGTAAGAGAGGGAATGGAAATCTTTGGAAAACAAGGTGGAGATTTTACTCCAGGAAATGGTTTGAAATATCAAGGTTATAATGTTAAATATTATTGTGGATATCTTGAAGGGGCATGTCAAAATAATATGCCTTTGTTAAGTAATGCAGAATTATCTTTTGAAGAGTATGTTATCAATCACATGAAGGGTTGTGTTGGTGAAGGAGTTTTCCAAGGTGGATTAGGTTATGATATTTCTAAAGGAGAGATGGAAGTAGATGTTAGTTTGAATGGGGATGGAGTTAAAGTTAATACAGATTATAATGTTGTCATTAGTAAAGGTGATGATAAGTTAAGTATGCCAAAAACAAAAGTTACAGTTTCAGATGTTCCTTTCGAAGATCTTTATGGTGTGGCTACAGACATTATTGAAACATTAGCTACAGGTAATAAGTTTGAACAGGTTGGTTATATGATGGATCATCGAGGAGAGGTGCTAATTAATGTTGATAAACCTTATCCACATGTTGTTTATATGTTGAGTAAACAGGATTCTAATTTTGAATTGTGGTTTGCTGTTGAAGGAAGAGGAGAATATATAATATGAAGTTAGACCTTATGTTCAAAGCTTTTTTGCAGATTATTGTAATTGTGTTTGCTACATTTTTAACAGGTTCTGCTTTTGCAGATGAACAGGCGCCAGTTAATGTGTGTTGTGAACAAACTCAAAAAGGAGAGTATTGTCAGTATGTTCCTGAAGGGGAATGTTTACCAGGTGTAGGTGCTGCTCCAACTTCATGTGATAAAACAAGTTATTGTGATCTTGGAACTTGTGTTGATAGAGATGGAGAAGGATATTGTTATTCTAATTATCCAAAAGCTACTTGTGAAAGTACAAATGGTTTTTTTAGAAGTGAAAAAAATGCAAACAATGTTGAAGAGTGTGCTAAAGGATGTTGTATTATTGGAACTCAAGCTGATTTTGTAACTGAGAATAGATGTGAGAAAGAGACTGGTGCTTTTCCTGATTTAACAATGGATTTCAGACCAGAGATTAAAACTGAGTATAGATGTTTGGAAGTTGCAAGTACCTCTCAAAAGGGTGCTTGTGTAACTGATTCTGGTTCATGTATGTATACCACTGATGCTGAATGTGATTTTATTCCTCAGAAAATTTCAGATACTTTGGCTGGTGAATCAAATGAATCTGTTGATTACTTTTCTGGATTTTATCCTGATAAATATTGTAGTGAATTAGCGTTTACAAATCCACTTTGTGCTTCTGCGAATCCTAAAATTGGAGGGGCAGGAAATGCAAAAGATACAGGTTGTATTGATGGAAGTGATGATGTTTGGTGGGTTGATTCATGTGGAAATCCTGAAGGGGTTAAAGAGCCATGTGATTATGCGGATGGAAATCTTTGTGGAGATAATGATAATGATGGAAGGTTCACTTGTGAGAGTACTGGATGTTATGGTGGAGTGGTTCAGTATCCTACTGAGGAGATAAGATTTGCAATTGAGGATGTAAAAGATGTAAATTATGATAATGTTAAAGATGGAGATGTTCTTAATGGTGAAAGTTGGTGTCAGTATGATTATAGTTTGCCTCAAATTAAAGGTGGAGATAAGATAGCTGATTTTAAGGCTGATGAAGAGATTGCATTTCCTTATACATTTAAAGCAAGAGAAGATTATCCATTTAAATTAAGTTCAATTAAAGATAATTTAAGAGATATTTCTTATGCTTCAAGAGAACCGGTTGGTTCAAGACATTATAGAACAATTTGTATTAATGGTGAACAATTAGTTGAACCTTGTGCAGATTATAGAAAAGAATGGTGTTTGGAAGGAGATGTTGAAAATAAGATTAAGAATTCTCAATTTGATTATACTGAATCAAGATGTGTTGAGAATAGATGGCAAGCATGTATTGATGAATGTAATACTGCAACTTCTGGAATGGGAGAATCTGAATGGAAAGATGCTCAGAAAAAAGATATAGAATGTTGTTCAGATTATACTAAAAGAGATTGTGCTTGGACAGGTGGAAAATGTACTCCAAGAATAGCTCCAGGTGCAAGATTCTGGGAAGAGGAAGGAGAAGGTAATTGTGGTAAGGCAAGTATGGAATGTAGTTTCTTAGTTAAATGTGATGGCTGGAATAGAATATTTGGCCAATGTGATGATTCAGGAAATAATGTTGTGTCTGGTGGATGGAGGCCGGTAACTCCAACAGGTGAAGAAATTTCAATTAATGATGTTCCTTGTTTGAAAGATGAAGATGGAATTCCAGGTGCAGACTTTATTCAGGCTTCTAATAATTTATGTAGATCTCATGGAGATTGTGGTGCAAGTTATAATGTGGATGGAGATTATACTTATGCTGGATTTTCTTCTCCAGATAATGCAGGTAAAGAGTTCAATAGAATGGTTGGAGATAGATTAGAAGATTCTCAGATTGATCAGAAAAATAAACCCAATTGGGAAGCTGGTTGGAGTATTTTAGATACAAGATTAAAAGGTAAAGGTTATGGTGGTTTTTTCAAAGACTTCTTATGGAGTAATAATCCAGATGTATATGCTAGATGGTTTGGTTATTCTTCTTTAATTACATTTCAAGGAATCCTTGGTGCTCTTGATACAGTTTGGCCTCAAGCTTATGGTACAACTTTCAAATCAGGAGTTTTTAGTGGATTTATGGGTTGGGATGAAGTTACAAGGGCAGGAATTTTAGAGAATGCAGAGGCTAAGACAATAGAAGAGCTTGGACAAAATGCATTGAAAGAGGCAGGAGAGACAGCAATAACTGAAGAGATGGCTAAAAAGAAAGGTGAAGAAATAATGAGTAAGGAAATAGTCGGGGCTCACGGTGCAGGGGTTGTGAAAGCACTTAATGTGGTTATGTGGGCATATATGGTTTATGATATAGGAAATAATGTTTTTGCTAAAACTCAAACAGTTACGATTAATACAGAGTGTAAACCTTGGGTTGCACCTAAAGGTGGAGATAGTTGTGAGAAATGTAATCCAGATTATTGGTTAGATGATTCTGGTAATCCTACAAGTACAAATGCATTCAAAGCATGTTCAGAGTATAGGTGTAAATCTTATGGGGCAACATGTGATCTAGTAAATAAGGGTACATCTGAAGAGACATGTGTTGGATTGCATCCTTATGATGTTAATTCTCCTTTGATTGATACATGGGTTGAAGGTCTTGGAGAGAATACAACTGTAGATCATTTAGATTATGGTTTCTTTGTGAAATATCTTGAAGGAGCTATTCCAATTTATACTCCAGTTAATCTTGCTATTCAAACTAATGAACCAGCTCAGTGTAAAATGAGTTTTGATCACAGTGTACAATTTGATAGTATGGAACCAATTTACTTTGGTGGGCCAATTTACAAATACTTCCACACTCAGTCAATATTTTATCCTAGTTCAACTAATGTTACAGATGAAAATCTTAAGATGACAGAGGGTGGAGCTAAAGAATATCAAGTTTATGTTAGATGTGTTGATGCTTCAGGTAATGCTAATGATGCTGATTATGTAATTAAATATAGAGTATCTCAAGAACCAGACATAACTGCTCCGACTATTCATCAAACAAGTATTGATAGAGATAGTTATTTGAGTGCTGGGGCAAATGAAACTGCAGTAACTGTTTATGTAAATGAACCTTCAATGTGTAGGTGGTCTTTAACGCCGGTTGCTTATGATGAGATGGAAGCAAGTAATGAATGTAATACTAAGTTGAGAATTAACTCTCTTGGTTTCTTTGAATGTGAGATGGAAGGAAGTTCTAAATTAACTGGTCTTGGTGGAAACACTGGAGATATTAAAAATGCTTATTTCAAATGTAGAGATGATGATGGAAATACGAATAAAGAACCTTACTCTATTACTCTGAGGGGGAGCGAGTCCTTGAATATTACTTCAATTTATCCTAATGGAAAATTAGATGTTGCTATTGGAGAACAAACAGTTATTGTCGGAGTAACTACAGAAGGCGGAGCAATTGGAGATGGAACTGCTACTTGTAAATACACGAGACAAGAAAGTGTTAAAGAGAATGTTCATGCAATGGATGATACTTTAGAAATGATTTCACCTAAGCAATATGAAAAGGAACTTACCTTACCTACTGGAAATCATAAAATTTATGTTGGTTGTTTTGATGAAGCAGGTAATGTGGATTATGCAGAAACTGAGTTTTCAATGACTCCTGATTTAACACCTCCAGGGGTGGTTAAGTCTTATTGGAATGATGGGGAAGGAATTAATAATTTAGTGGTTGTACTTAATGAAGAGGCTTCTTGTCAAGATTCATTATTAGACTTTGAGTTTGGAGAGGGAAGTGTAATGATTAAGGACGGAGTTGTTCATGAGACCACTACTGAATCTGATTATTATTATATCTTATGTAATGATAGTTATGGTAATGCTCACGAAACACCATATTTCTTTCAGAGAGTAAAATAGAATCTTTTTAGAAAAGCGTTTACGGAAAAATGAAAATGAGAAAAAGCAAAAAAGGGAATATGATGTCCCAACCATTTATTTGGATTTTTATGATTATTGTTATTGGTTTAATTGTTGTTTTTGGAGGTAAAGCTCTTCTTGATGTTATGGATTTTGGATGTAGTGTTGAATCTACAAAGTTAGTTAAAGATTTTGAAGATAATGTTGATCAGATGTATTCTTTTAGTTCAGGGAGTAAAGATGTTTATTCAATGCTTGTTCCTTCAGGAATGACTGGTGTTTGTTTTGTTGATGCAAGTACTGGATTAGATTTGAGTGATATTCCTGATGATGATCTTAGGGAGATTATTGAGATTAAATTAGAGGCCGGAGATTTAGATGAGAACATGTTTTTTATTGGAGAAGATAAAGATTGTTTGATTGATTCTGCTAGGATTAAAAAGTTAAAAACACCGACGGGAGTTACTTGCTTTAATCTTGCTAGGGGTAGTTTTAAATTCGTCTTAGAGAATGCAGGTGACAGTGTATTGATTAGCAAACCTTAAAAGTAAGTTTTTTCTAAATTAGTTTATGGGTGATAAAAAGGGGATGGGTATTCAGTTTAATTGGATCTTTGTTATTATTTCTGGTGCGATTATTCTTGCTTTCTTTGCATTGTTTGTTTTCAAATATATTGATTTACAAGTTGCTAAAGAAGATGTTCAAATTTCAAGATTATTATCGGATACTGTTTTAGCATTAGAGGGGGCTTCATCAGGTGGAGGATTTGTCATTCCGGCATATTCAGATGGAGCATTTAAAATTGGAGTTTATGCTAATGTGAATTATACTTGTGAGGGAGAGGAGGTCAGTTTTACGATCAATGATGAACCACTATCGAAACAAACACTCTTAGATGAGGTTGTATTTGCTCCTGATAGGATGTATGTAAATGCAGTCAATACTTGGATCTATCCTTGGGATTATCCTTATTTTAATTCAAATTTTATTTATTTGTCACCTAAAGAAAAGAGGTTTTTCATTTATTATGATTCCTCTACTGAAGAGTATGTGCAAGAGTTAGCGTTGGTTGATGATTTTATTGTTCAAGAAGCATTTAATGTTGAATTGATTAGAAGTGATGATGCAATTGAAGGTGAGGATGTTAAATTAGTCTGGTTTGGGGCTAAGCCAAGTAATCAAAAAATAAAAGATTGGAATAAAGAATTCAAAAACTTTGATATTATTCAAGTTAATCCAGTAACAAACAAAGTTGCATTTTATGAGAATGGTTGGAAAGAAGAAAGTTATTGGGGAGATGCATTGTTGTTTGGTGCTGTTTTCTCTGATAGTTATGAAATTTATAGTTGTGGTTATGAGAGATCATTGAAAAGATTAAATTCAGTTACTAGAGTTATTAATGGGAGAGTAGATTTGATTTCAAGGGATGAAACCTCTGAAGGATGTTCAACAGCTTATTCATCATTACAAAATGTACTAACTGATTTTGGAAACAATCCAAATGAAGAGTTGATGAATGAAGTAATACGGGGCAATGATAACCTCGTCGGTAAGGGGTGCCATTTTGCCTTTTAACAACCCTTTAGAAAAGCGTTGACGGAAAATAAAAGTTTAATTAAAAATGAAAAATAAAGGACAATTACATATACAGGAAACGATTTTTGTAGTTTTTATTTTGATAGTGATTATTCTTTTGGGATTAGTTGTGTTCTATAGATTCACTGCTTCTGGTTTAGAAAGTGAGGCTGAACAAAATGATATGTTAAGGTTTAAAGCATTGATTGCAACGACGCCAGAGATTGGAGAGATTAAATGTAGTAAGTATGGTCAAGAGGATAATTGTATTGATGCATATAAGATGATTTTAATGGGTGCACTTACTGAGTCTGATGCTAATTATAAACGTTACATGAGGGATAAATATGGGTTTATGGAGATTACAATTGGAATGGTTTATCCTATTCAAAGTTCAACTGTTTGTAAGGTAAGTAATACTAAAGAGTGTGGGGTTTGGACTATTTATTCACATGAGCCAGAAGATTATCGAGGACTTAGGAGAGTTTCCACCCCTGTATCTGTTTATACTCCCTGGGATAACCAGTATGGCATTGCAATAATGAATATTACGAGGTTTATGATAGAATGAGAAAAGGACAGGTAGAGATTATTGGATTGATGATTGTTGTTGTTCTTATAATTGTTGCAGGATTAATTTATGTTAAGTTTCTTATGATTGACGACGCTAATGATGGTGGATTAGAAAGGCATGAGGATTCAATTAGATCTAATAATTTGATGGGTGCTGTGGCAAATATACGGGTTTGTAATGGACAGTATTCTATTGGTGAGATGTTTGCATTAATTGGAGGTGGAGAAGTTTGCGACGGTAAACCTGCTGAAGGTTATCTTTCAAAGGAGATTCCTATGATTTTTGAGGCAACAGGTGTTAGAAATTACCGCTTTTGGGTTTTAGAAGGCACATCAGTTATCTTTGATACTGAAGGATGCGAATATGGGGTTGAATCAGGTAATTATGTTCTAATTGTGGACGGAAGACAATTCCAGACTCATTTAAGGTTCTGTAGTGAGTTGTCTACTGATGAGTAACTATTCACTGTTTTTAAGTGCTAGTTAAAATGGCTTAAAACATACCTAAAACCCTTGAATTCTGCAGAGATAGTATCCACTTGTATGCTGGAGTATATATATCTTTATAAACGGATTTTTTCCATCCTACTTGATCCGTTTAAAGACGGAAATAATGTAAATTATGATCGGAGGTGTTGAAAAACATGCACACAACAAAAAAAATTTTAAGAAAAGTAGCTGCTGGAGCAACAGGTTTAGCTGTTCTAGGTATGACCCTTGGGGGCGCAGTTGCTGCTGACACAGGTCTGGACGCGTATCCTGCACAATTTGACTCTAATAC
>Ga0233431_1003042_pt1 | contig 21327 bp, 21 predicted proteins | sample SI_118_April2016_FD_179867 | JGI IMG/M metagenome (GOLD analysis project Ga0233431, IMG submission 179867) | Seawater microbial communities from Saanich Inlet, British Columbia, Canada - SI_118_April2016_200_MG | ecosystem: Environmental > Aquatic > Marine > Inlet | place: Canada: British... | reverse complement strand
CACGGTGTACGATGTGCTCGAAATTAACAAGGACCATAACCTAAAAATTTAATTGAATTCGCATTTCTTAATAATTATATTTGGTCCTTTTTTTTGTTTATTTTGACAGTTAATTATGCTAGTTTTATTAATTCTTCGTAAAAATCATCCATGTTAGTACCATATTTGGCTGAAATTCCAACAACTTTATACTGTGGGAATGCAGATTCAATTTTTTTCTGGTTAGATTTTTTTAAATCAACTTTGTTTGCAACTAATAAAACTGGAATATTTCTTGCTTGTAAATTACCTATGATTGTGATGTTTACCTGTGAATAGGGATCTTTTGTGGCATCTAATACAATTATAACAGTATCCATGTCATCTAACCACTTTATTGCATCAATGATACCTTTTGTAGCTTCTTTTGCTCTTTTTTTAGCTTCTTTTGCTTTCATATGTTTAAGGAAATCTTCATAATCAACTTTAGTTGCAATTCCAGGTGTATCAACTAGGTTAAAATTAAGTTCTTTCCCTTTTGCTTTAATTGTGATTTGTTCTTTGATTTGAATTTCTCTAGTTTCATGAGCAACGTTAGAAACTGAACCCATGTCTTCACCAAGCCAGTCTTGACAAATTCTATTAGCTAAAGTAGTTTTACCACCATTTGGAGGTCCATACAATCCTAATTTAACTTTCTTTTTACCTCTAAACATTCTACCAAAGAAGCTATTGAAAAATTTTTTTATATTATCAAACATAATAGGTTTTTTAATAATAATGTAGATATAAAAGCTTTTTGGTTGATATAAATTTAACCTGGAGTTAAGAACATGATTATTTTGTATAATATATTAAGCACAAGAGGATATAAAAAAGTATTAGTTATAATTTCAGAAAAAGTAGTAGTAAAATTTTCAAAAACATTTGGATTGAAAAGTAAAAATACAAAGAACGCATATACATTTCGCATCATGATTGCAACAATGTATGCGGTGTAGAATTCAGCACCAAACCAACCATGTGCTAAGTGTCCAGAGAATGCTGCAACGCCATAAGTCGTAATATTAATCATTGTCATTAAATTTAATGCTGTTTGAGACCAAATTATAATTCCTATTCCTACTCCAAAGAACAATGCCCATTTCCATCCATACATATATGATAAAAATACAGTGAATGCAGCAATGGTATCAGTACTTACACTTTTGACATATTTGGATGTTCTTGCTGCAAATAAAGAAATTGGATAGAATACAATTATTAGCAAAATTGCTTGAATGTCTTTAGCAAAGAAAAGATAAAGTGTAATAAGTAATAGCATGATTAATAAATTTCTTACAGTTAAATACTTCTTTATATCAAATGGATTTTTACTCTTATCAACAGTGATAAATCTCTTTTTTTTATTTTTCTCTACCATTTTCAAATCTATTATTGTAATAATTAAATAAGAATAATTTTTGTACTGCCATATTAGTTAAAAAGACAATTTCCTTATAAATTTTTCTTTAGATTGTATAAAAAGGATACCAAATTTAATCATGAATTAATTATAGTCTTTGTGGATTGGAAAAGGCTTCAGCTAAAAATTGTTTAATTCCACCATTATAATCAACATTTGGTGTTTCTATTTCACCATTGATTTTTATTCCATTTCCATTAGCTAATTCTCCTATATGCAAAACAAATCTTGGATACAAATTTGAGTTTTTATCAGGTCTAACAATATAATTCCAAGTTTTACCTTTTTTTATAGTCAAAAAATTTCTTTCATGTTTTTTGTTAATTGTTGATCTTTGGTCTGAAGTGCCATCCAACAATATAACTCCCTCAAAACTTGGCTCAATCATTACAAAAGGTAGAAAAGCATATGCATGATCTAGAAAATCCTCATCATCAAAATAAACTACATGGGATGCATTAAAATAGCCATGGTGCCAAAGTGACCCTGTTATTCCACGAGTAGAAGGACCACAGCAACCATCTGGAAAATCATATCCGTTCCAAAATCCATAATGTTTGGCAATTGCATAATGTGCATACCCTACTTGAAATATTTTTAAAATGTCTCGTTCAAGTTCTTCAGGATTTTCTACAAGTTTAGCAATAGGTTCTGGATAAGCCTGTGCAAAATTTATTGCAGATCTAAGTAAATTGCGATCAAAATTTTTCATATGGTATGGAGTAATTTGTTCATATTGTTTTAAATCATTTTTATGTAAAGTACCTTTTCTAATTGAATCAAGTTGTAAATTTCCATTCTTAGCTGCCATTTCAGCTTCATAGAATTTGTTATTTAATATGAATCCATCTAGACCATTCATTAAACCTATGGGTAAAAAATCAAAAAAAGGTTTTTCTATTGAGATATTTGACATATGTAACAGAGGAATTTTCTTATATTTAAATATCACTTTATCTTGTCACTTCAGGATATATAGTTTATTAATCTGTAACTACTTTTTTAAGTGGACAATTAAATTACTTGAGAAAATAGTTTATATTTTAGATAATTATCAATTTAAAAATAAAACGCCAGAGCTGGGATTTGAACCCAGAATCCCAAAGGGACAAGCTCTCTTAAAAATTAAGCAATTTGCTTAATTTGTTTCCAGGCTTGCGCAATACCGGATTATGCGACCCTGGCATTTGTTTAAAACCTGCTTAAGTTCAACTTAAGCATTTAATGCTTAATGTTGCACGATTTTGGTTTCTAACCTTTGAAGTGAGTGAAACGAACGGTTAAAGGTTAGGGTTGTGCAACCCTGGCATTCATTAATGACAAGAAATCTGGATTGTATATAAAGATTCTTATACAAAACCTTTTTATTCTACAAAATTTCTAAATATTCTTAAAGAGGTGTTTATTATTATGATTGAAATTATTGATATTAAAGCAAGAGAAGTTTTAGATTCTAGGGGTAACCCAACAGTTGAAGTTGAACTTTATACAAAAGATTTTTCTACAAGAGCTATAGTTCCAAGTGGCGCTAGTACCGGAGTTCACGAAGCTGTTGAACTACGTGACGAAGGACTGCGGTATGGTGGGAAAGGAGTATTAAAAGCAGTTGAGAATGTTGAAAAAAGAATTAAGCCAAGTTTACTTGGGTTAGATGTAACACAGCAGCAATTTATTGATGTCATGATGGGTAGGTTAGATGGTACACCTAATAAATCAAAATTAGGTGCTAATGCAATTCTTGCTGTAAGTATGGCAGTATGTAGGGCTGGTGCTAAGGCAAATGAAATGGCACTTTATGAATATATTGCAGAATTAGCAGGCACTAAACCAAAAATGCCAACACCATTTTTTAATGTGATTAATGGAGGACGTCATGCTGGTAATGCATTAGATATTCAAGAATTCATGATAGCTCCAGTGGGTGCTAAGTCACTAGCTGATGCAGTACAAATGGGTGCTGAAGTCTATCATGAACTAAAAAAAATTCTTAAGAAAAAATATGGTGTTGACGCAGTTAATGTAGGGGACGAAGGTGGATTTGCTCCACCAGTTGAGAGTAATGAAGCACCATTATTATTGCTTGAAGAAGCAATAAAAAAAACAGGGTATAAAGGACAAATTAAAATTGCAATGGACGCAGCAGCGTCAGAATTCATGGAAGACGGCAAGTATGTTTTTGGACATAAGATGGGTAAAAAGAATAAAGTGATGGATGGTAAAGAACTTTCATCATATTATTTAAAATTAGTAGAAAAATATCCTATTATTTCAATTGAAGATCCATTTGGAGAGGATGATTGGGAATCATGGAATTATTTAATGAGCAAAATTAATTTAGATAAAACTCAAATTGTGGGTGACGATTTACTTGTTACAAATACTGATAGGATTAAAATGGGCCTAGAAAAAAATGCTTGTAATTCTTTGCTATTAAAAGTTAACCAGATAGGTAGTGTGACTGAAGCAATAAATGCAGCAAAGTTAGCTATAGGAAATGATTGGACTGTAATGGTAAGTCATAGGAGTGGCGAGACTGAAGATACTTTTATTGCTGATTTGGTAGTTGGGCTTGGGACTGGTCAGATTAAAAGCGGAGCACCTTGTAGGGGTGAGAGGACTGCTAAATATAATCAGTTGATTAGGATTGAAGAGTGTATTTAAAAATCTTTTTTTATACAATTTATATCATCAGTCTATTGATTTGTGGAATGATAATATTATAAATATAATTGAAATGATCGAAGATCAGACGGAAGAGAGTATTTAATTAGTGTGTTCACTGGTTGTGGTCTAAGTGTTTTTATAAATAGTTAATTATGATGTTAAAAAAATTAATTTAAAATATTATTAATTAAAGAAGTCTTTCTAATTTATACTCGATTCTTGCTTCTCCAACAACAGCACTATAACCTGGCTGTTGACCCATAAATTCTTTTGCAAGCGCTGTATCTTTTGAGATTAATTCAACTTCTAATGCTCCTGCTCTAATTGGTTCTCTTACTCCATGTGGCGCTAACATAAAATGATATGTGCCTTCTGTGTCACTAACTTCTAAAATTACACCTAAGTCAGCTCTTTCATATGAATCTTCCAGATTCATTTGAGAAATAAGATTTGCTTTATCACGTGTTGTAGTTGCATTAATTATTGCTACTTGTTGTAGTCCTTGAATTTGCAAATAACTTCCTCCATCGCTACTTTCATCACCACCAAGTTCTACAGATCCAAATTGTTGAAGTTCTTCTAGTCTTTCTGCTGCTTCGTCAAGATATCTTCTTTCTTCTTGTTGAAGATAAACAAGTGCTTGTTCAATAATTTTTTCCCTTTGACCTATATTTAGTTGTTTCATAATTGCTTCAGAATTTTTACTCATTTTTAAATTTAATTTTCTAGTTAATTGTATTCATATTTATTTTTCTATTCTTAGTAATAAATTGTATCTAATTTACTTAGCCCCTTGGGACGATTGGGTTATTAATTAGTTTGTAAAAAATTAATCGTAAACATATTTCAATAGCAAAATATAAAAACCACCTGTATTGTTGTATGTAGCATAACAAAAAGAGGATATTAAATAATTTGGTACATATTAAACGAATGGTCATGCAAGGTTTTAAGAGCTTTGCACAAAAAACTGAGATAGTTATGGGTACAGGGTTTAACTGTATTCTAGGTCCAAATGGTTCTGGTAAATCTAATGTTTTAGATGCATTATGTTTTGTTCTTGGTAAGAAATCTGCTAAAAGTCTAAGAGCTGAGAAATCAGCAAATTTGATATATAATGGTGGGAAATCCAAAAGTGCTGCAAAGACAGCAAATGTGACAATATATTTTGATAATAGTGATACTGAGTTTCCGGTCGAGGGTGATGATGTTGTTGTATCAAGAACTGTTAAACCAACAGGTGCATCCACATATAAAATAAATGGTAAGACAGTTACAAGACTTCAAGTATCTGAACTTCTTAGTCATGCAAGAATTAATCCTGACGGATATAATATAGTTCTTCAAGGTGATATCGTAAGAATAGTTGAAATGAGTCCTTTAGACAGAAGGAGAATAATTGAAGAGATTGCTGGGATTAATATATATGAAGAAAAAAAACAAAAAGCTTTGAATGAATTAAATAAAGTTGAAGAGAAATTAAAAGAGTCAGATATTATTCTTGCAGAAAGACAAGTTTACTTAAGAGAATTAAAAAAAGAACGTAATCAAGCATTAAAATTTAAAGAACTTGATGAAAAAATAAAGAGAAACAAGGCAACAGTTCTGCATTCTAAAATAGAAATTAGAGATAAAAGAAAAAATAAGCTTGATACTGAAATTAAGAAAAGAAAAGAAGAGATTTCAAATATTGAACAAACTGTTATAGATTTAAAAAAACAAATTGAACAAAAAAAGTTAGATATTGAAGATATCAATAACGAAATTGAAGAAAAAGGAGACAAGGATCAAGTTAAAATTCAAAAATTAATTGAAGAAATCCGTGTGTCAGTAGGTACTAATAAATCTAGAATCAATGGGATTGAGAATGAACTTGTAAGAATAAAAGAAAGAAAGACTCAGTTGCAACAAAGCACAAAGGATATTGATGATAAAATTAATAGATTAGATAGTGAAAAAAAGACATATGAAAAATCAATGTCAGATAAACAAAAACATATTGAGCAGATAACTGGTAAGATTGATAAATTTAAGTCAAAACATAAAATAAGTGACTCTAATAACCTTGAGACAGAAATTGAGTCTTTGGATAAAGCAGCAGAAGACAGTTTAAGACTTATTCAAGAATTAAGAGAAAAACAACAAAATCTTTTAAGAGAAAAGGATAAGATGGAGTATCAAATTGACTCTGCTGATGAGAAGATTGCTAAAGTATTGGAAGTTAAAAAAGAGCATGAAGTTGAATTAAAAAAATTAAAGCAAATTAGAACTGAGTTTAAGACCGCTACACTTGAATTAAATACAAGACTTAATGCAGATTCATCATTGATTGCACAATTATCAACTGCACGGTCAAAGTTATTAAAAACAAAAGAAGATTTAGCAACTTCAAAAGCAAAACAATCAGGAATTAAAGACAGTTCAGCTAGGGATATAGCAATTCAAAAAATTCTTGAAATAAAGAATAGATTAAAAGGAATTTATGGCACAGTATCAACTCTTGGTCAAGTAAACAGTGAACATGCAACAGCACTTGAGGTTGCTGCAGGTGCAAGGATTAAGTCAATTGTAGTGGACAGTGATAAAGTTGCAGCAGAGTGTATTAAATATTTGAAGAAAAATAAATTTGGATCAGCAAGTTTTTTACCTATGAATAAAATTAGAGCTGCAAACCCTGACCCAGAAATATCAAAAGTATTAAACATGCCAGGTGTAAAGGGTAAAGCAGTAGACTTGATTAAGTATGACTTGAAGTTTAAGAGTGTATTCTCACATGTGTTTGGTAACACTGTTGTTGTTGAAAATATTGATGCTGCACGTAATATTGGTGTTGGTAGATTTAGAATGGCAACACTAGATGGTGATTTAACTGAGAGTAGTGGCGCCATGCATGGTGGATATAGAAGAAAAAGTAAAGGACTTGGATTTTTAGAAAAAGAACTTGTAACAAAGATTCAGGATTTGGAAACAAAAGAATTGGATTTGTCAGGGATTGTTGCTGATTTAGAAAACAAAAAACAAGAAAATGATGTATCTATTACAAGATTAAGGCATTTAAAAGCAGAACTTGAAGCACAAATAATTAGAATTGAGAAGTCATTACATTTAGAAGATTCTGATTTGGATATATCAAAGAATTTAAAGAAAGAATTAAGGCAAACTATTGAAAGTTCTGACAAGGAATTAAGAGAATTATTATCAAAAATTACTCAAGCGAATTCAAACCTTGCACAAACAAAATTTCAAAAACAGTCTTTGAGAGAAAAAATTAATGCATTAAAAAATCCAACCTTGCTAGCTGAACTAAATACTTTTGAGCAAAAAAAGACTGAATTGAAGGAAGATATCATTAGATTATCATCAGACATCAAAAATATTGATGTACAAAAAGCGACTATTTTAGATCCTGAAGTAAGTAACACTAGAAAAATTTTAAAACAACATGAAAAAGAAGAAGAAAGTTTTAAAATTGAGATGAAAGATTTAAAGGAATTAATTAAAGTTCAAGGAAAGGATTTAAAGGAAAAAGAGTCACTTCAAAAAGAATTTTATGCAAAGTTTAAGGGCTTATTTAAGAAAAGAGATAAAGTAAACGAAGAACAAAATAAACTTGAACATACATTATATAAAAAGGAAGAATCAAGACGTGAATCAGAAATTAGGCTTAATTCATTATCTTTAGACAATGCAAAGGTTACAACCGAGCTTGATTCATTAAATGAAGACTACAAAGAGTATGAAGGAGTCCAAGTGTATAAGGATAAGGACATGGACAAAATCAAAAGAGAAATCTGGGATTTTGAAAAAATGGTTAGAGACATGGGTGCAGTAAATATGAGAGCTCTTGAGATTTACGACGCTGTTGAAAAAGAATATACTTCAGTACTTGAGAAAAAAGATAAATTAGTTCAAGAGCGTCATGACGTTTTACTAATGATGAACGAGATTGAGACCAAGAAAAAAGATTTATTCATGGCAACATTTAATGTAATTAATGATAACTTTAAAGAAAAATTTGATACACTCTCAACCAAAGGTGAAGCTGCCTTAGAATTGGAAGATCCTGAGACTGTCTTTGAAGGTGGAATGAATATTAAAGTAAGATTAACTGGTAAAAAATTCATGGATATTAGGAGTTTATCAGGTGGAGAAAAAACTATGACTGCTCTAGCATTCTTGTTTGCAGTTCAAGACCATGAACCAGCACCATTCTATGTTTTAGATGAAGTTGATGCAGCACTTGATAAAAGAAATGCAGAAAAATTAGCAGGGTTAATTAGAGCATATATTGATAAAGCACAGTATGTAGTTATTAGTCACAATGATGGTGTAATAAGCGAAGCTGATAGTCTATATGGTGTAAGTATGAACCAACATGGTATGAGTAAAGTTGTTAGTTTGAAAGTTTAAGTCTAAATCTTTTTAAATAACATATTTCTTTGTTTAGATAAAATGAGTTTATCAGATAGATTAATATCACTTATTGATAGGGAAGAGTCTTTTAGAGAATATTGGAGTACTGCACATGCAGTTTCATTTATGTTAGCTTCAGGAGAAAATGAATTTGGACCAGAAGATCCTTTAGTTACTGGAATGATTGAACATTTAAGACATATGGGGTATTCAGATGCTATGTATGTAGATCTTCCAGATTTTATTCCAGTTGATCAAGAACATCTTTTTAGATATGGTGTTCCTTTATCTGGTTGTGTAAAAATAAAATCTAATGTTAAAAATCCATCTATAGCTATTCCTGAGTTGGGACAAGATGGATCAATAAGAGATTCAGTAATTATTCAGTATCATCCGACAGCTATGCGGACACGAGCATATACTGTGATAATGTCAGCTTATTTTGAGAATCCATCTCCATTGCATGATGTAACTAGGGCATTTTTAGAATCATTGTGATTCCATGACTAATGAATTTATTTTAATTCCCATTCTCCAACAGATTCACATTGATTATTATTTTGATTACATCTACATGCAGCTGCGTCATACATACAATCCATTAGCGCACATTCATCCATATCAAAGTTCAAATACATAGGACATTGCTCAATTGGTGAATCTACAATATAGCAATCTTTAATTGAACCACAACAAGGATCACTACATGAATCTCTTATTTCACAATCAGAGTCGATGTTACAAGCTAATCCACTCTCACCAATAGGTGGTTTTTCTACAATATTTTGTTCAACAATAGGTGGTTCTTCTAGGATAGTTTCCTCTTGAACAACACAAGAAGTTAGTGTCAAAATAAACAATATTAGTATTGTATAGGTAGTTTTCATAAATTGATTAGTATATTAATACTATTTAATATTTGTTAAATTATAAAGTTAATAAAAATAAAACTAATTAGATCAAGAATAAGATTCAGGGATAGGTAATTACTCAATTACTCCTATTATTCTCCCGTTCAAATCCCTTACTACTAATGCGTTCTTTGGAATTTTTTTAGTCATCATCATTGTCTTTGCACCCTCTCTTTTATTCACTTCGAATATCTTAGTATACAAATGTATATACTAATATATAAAGGTTTCGAATATGTATATTAGTATAATTAAAAATGAAATTTTCAGATTGAAGCATTTAAAATATAACTTTAATTTTCTAGGGAGAATTATGAGAGATATAATTAGTTTTGAACCAAGGGGGGAATATATAGGTATCACTCACCAATCTTACGACGTTCATGAAAATAATACTGGTAAAAGGTTTATCTACAAATATGGCGTGAGTCTTGACAGTACATTTGTTCATAATGCAGGTACTCAGGCCACAAATACTCTTAGAGCTATTGTGTCTAGAGATATAGGTGGTATTATTGGGTATAGGAATATTCCTCATGTCAGCATTGTAATAAACGATAATATTTTATCAGAAAAACAAGAATATCTTCTAGATGAAAATTTAAATCTTAGATGTGAATTAGAACCAGTCTTTCAATCTGAAATGATGGCCCGTGACCCATTAGAATTTCCTTCAATAGGTTATCAATTTCTTATTCAAAAATTTGGGATATCATTTGAGAGGTTTGATGTTTTTAGACTGTTTTCACTTTATGGAGATGCAGATTCATTAGATCAACATGTTATTAGTAATAATGAGATATATGTAGTTGATTTAAATAAGGCATTTGATGAAGTCTATAAATATAATCTTATGACATATCTAAATAATAGGTCTTCTGAATTCACAATGTATCAATTGGATCTTATTAGATTATTAGCATCTTTAGAACAAGAGGAATTACATCAGGTTGTAGATAGTGTATGGAGTAAAGAAGTTGAGCAAACACTTAACGCACATATAACTATAGAGCCCGGTTTGTTTTTGAAGCAAAAAAGAAAAATGGAAAATGAAATTATTGCTAGGCAAAAAGTGTTTCAAAAATTCCTAGACACCAAACACAGCCCGTAATTCTTCACTAGGTTCCCATGGAGGATCAAATGTTATTTCAACTTTGACTTCTTTGACTTCTTTATATTTATCAGTAATAGCGTCTTTAATCATATCTATTAACATAGGACCATACGGACACATTGGGGTTGTGAATGTCATTAAAACTTCAACAATGTCTTTTTTTAATTCTAATTCATAGATTAAACCTAGGGTCCAAACATCCATGAATAATTCAGGATCTTCAACTGTTTTTAGAACTTCAACCAAATCTTCTTTTGTTACCATAATATGATTAGATGGTTAATAATTTTTTAAAGGTTGTGTTTAGTATACTAATCAAAATCTATATAACAAATTAAAAAAAGGGAATACTTTATGGGTGATACAGATCCAATTTTGGTTTATGAAGGATTTAGTGTTCATAATAATGGAAAGTCTGATTTGGGTGCAGCTTTGTTGTCAGTTGATGATGAAGATGACCTATACTTTGTATTACAAACAGATTCTGATCGATTGTATGATGTTTATTTAATACCAAGAGAAAATATGCCAAAAGGTTTTGAAAACAAATTAACGAGGATTGACAAGCACTCAGCGTCCCTTCTTTCTGATATAATTTTAGGTTTATATGAGCATTATTTTTTGTTAAAAGTTGACGATGGTGATTTATTATCTGAGTTCGAAGTTATTGCAAGATCAATAAGTCAAAATACTGTTGAGTTTTATGTAAGACCTACTTATAACTCAGCTTAGTAAATATGCTAAAAAAAGGTAACACAGTCTTTAATAGGTTTGGTTACTTTTTTGACATGCTAAAAATCCTGCATCTAAGAATATGTAGTAAATATCTGACAAGAACATTTTGTAGGATTTTTTTCATATGGCAAAGTTTAAAAACAAAAAACAAAATAAGATAAATTGATGGTTGAAATTAAAATAAATACAGATACTGCAACAACTGAAGATATAAAGAGAGCTGTTCATTTTTTAAGACAATATCTTGATTCACAAAATAGTGTTTCTTCACCTTCAGGTATAGCGCCTGTATCACCAACTCCAAGTCCTGATTATAATATTTCACCTACAGCAATGGGTTTGTTTGATAATGATGATAAAATTAGCTCACCAGATAACACAAATAACCATATTGATAATCTTGATTCAAAAGACGAATCTGATGAAAACATTGAGATAAAACCAATATTTTACTAAAACTTCTTACTTATTTTACTTTATTAGTAAACCTTAAGTATGTTGGTTCAATTCTTTTTATATGATGAGATGGAAATATTTTAATCATACCGCAGATGTTATGTTTGAGGCATATGGTAAGACTCTTGAGGAAGCTTTTAGCAATACTTGTCTTGCTATGTTTAATATTTTAACTGATATTACTAAAGTAAAACAAACTGTAAATTTTGGTATTAAAGTTGAAGCAAGTACAAAAGAGAAATTATTGTTTGATTTTATTGATGAATTAATATTTTTAATGGATACTGAGTTTGTTTTGATATCATCAGTAGATAATATAAGAATTAGTCAAAAGGATGGAAAATATACTTTAGAATCTAGTGTGTCAGGTGATAAATCAATAAATTATGATACTCATGGTGATATCAAAGCACCAACTTACAATGAAATGAGCATAAAAAATGATAAAACTCGATATACATTGAGAGTTGTCGTCGACATATAGTACATTTATTAAACAATTTGTTTAATAATCATAAAATTTATATATATCATTTACGTATAAAGCTAAATATTTAGAAAATATATGGGATAAATTAATGATAGAATTGGGTGGAAGTATTGAGTTGGTAGGCTTTAAGGAGTTTGAACCAAGTGAGTTAGTAGTTCTTAAGAAAATTATTGGAAATTTTGTTAGAAAATTTGCTGACAATGTTGAAGGTTATGAAAAATTAACTATTAGTATAAAACGTGTTGGAAGTCCAAAATCAAATAAGTTTGAAGTTCAAACTAAGTTAATGGTTAGTGCAAAACCAGTTAATTCTGATGTTACAGAAAATAATGTGTTTGTAGCAATTGCTGAATGTTTAAAAAAGATAGAGAATCAAGTAATTAAACATTAGTTTTTGTTTAATAATTCTAATTGGGTATACTAATTGTAATATGTTTATTGATTCTAACTTAATGTGGTTAGAGTTGATTTATCAATTTTACATGTTCAAAGAAAAAAGTTAAAATAAAAAAACTATTTTTTTAAGGATTTAGCTGGTTTAGATTCAGTTGAAGCTTTTTTAGCAACTGGTTTTTCTGTTGTTACTTTTTTCTCTGTTGATGGTGCTTTAGGTTTAACAACTGGCTTTTTTGTTTCTGTTGCAGCGTCTTTTGTTTTTGTCTCTTTAGTTTCCTCTTTCTTTACTGCAGGTTTTGTTTCTTTCTTAACCTTTTCATCCTTTTTGTCTTCACTTAGATTAAATTCTTCATATTTAAATCCAAATAATTCAGCATTGACAACTCCTGAGTCATCTTTAACAACTGAAACTTTAACGTGATGTGGCGGACTTTTTATTCCTTGCTCCCAAATCTTTTGGTTTACATGTTTTCCTAATCTGACATCTTTGATATCACATTTCATGTGTTGTGCTAGAAACTCTTTTAATGTTGTTACAGCCTTTTTAGCTTTTTTGTATCTTACAGCTTTAATGAATCCCTTTCTTAGTGGGACATTGTAAATTCTTTCTACTTTTGCCATTTTTAATCAAGGTTTAATTCTGCTGCCTCTTCTCCAGCTTCTTTTAATTTTTGTGTGACGTCCTGGGTGAACTCTTCTACTTTTACCATAGATTTTAGGAACTGTCCAAAATGGAGCCCATTTAGTTTGTTCCATTTTTTTTGCAAGTCTTTTTTTTACTGATGGTCTTTTGTATCGAGTCATTATTCCTTCACCTTTGGTTCATCAGATTTTTCAGTTTTAACAGGCACTTCAATAACTTTTTTTTCAACTGCTTCAACTTTGACATCTTTAGGTTTATCTTCTGTTACAAGTTTTTCTTCAGCTATCATATCTTTAGGAGGAACAGCTTCAACTTTAACGTCTTTAGGTTTATCTTCTGTTACAAGTTTTTCTTCAGCTATCATATCTTTAGGAGGAACAGCTTCAACTTTGACATTGTTTTTTTTAACTTCCTTAGGTACAACTTTATTAGGTTGTTCATCTTTAACTACTTTTTCTGTTTTTGCTTCTTTTTTAACAGGTTTTTCTTGAACTTTAGCTTTTTTAACAGGTTTTTGGTATGGATCTTTTGTTTTAACAACAAGTTTATCCATAAATGACTTACCTTTTGGAGTTAAAATTCTACCTTTATATACACCAACTTGGTCTTGTTTTGCAAGACCGACAAGTTCAAGTTTTTGTAGAATCTTTCTAATAATATTTCCAGATGCCTTAAATGTTTTATCAGGTGCATGACCTCTATTTTTACGTCCACCATATTTGGTTCTAAGTTTTGATACTCCTATTGGACCAAATTTGTAGATGGCTCTTAGAATAGATGCACTTCTTACATACCACCAGTCTTTTTCAGCTGGAGGTCTTTCATTGTGTACTCCTGTTTTTACATAACTAGCCCATTCTGGAGGAGCTAATTCAGGCATTTTCTTTAATTCAGCTGCTGCAGCATCGATTAATTTTCGTGCTTCAACATCATATATACTAACCATTTTTGTTTATCCTCTTTAACAATTTTTATGTGACTTTTCAGTCTACGGTTTGGGGAACATCAATAAATTTGCTCGCCATATAAATAATAATTTAGACCAAAGAAACAAACATTTGTTTATAAATGTTATTGATGAGATGATAAATAAAACTATTGGGAATTGATAAATAAAACTATTGGGAATTGATAAATAACTAGTTTTAAATTTAAATTATGATTAACAGTCTAAAATGCAGTTAAGACAAAGAATTGAAGAATTGAATGGATTAGTCTTTATTGACTGGGATTTTGATTTTTCTCCAAATTTGAAGCCAGATTTAGGAACCTATTTAGATAATGTAAATGTTGCAACACAAATAGCTATGGGAATGCAAATTCCAATAGTTAATATTCCTGGTGGAAGTCCTGAACAATTAGGCTTATTAGGAATTCATGAACCAAAATATTCAAAAATTCTTGAGTTATGGCAAAGCTATGATGGATACAAAAATTTTGGACCTCAAGGAATCTATTTTCCAAGTAAAATTATTGAACATCTTTCTGATAAGATACATATACCAAACAAAGAGTTAGTTCTTGGTTATGGTGGCATTAGAGGTGCAGACTGTGTGATGAACTTTGCTCAATTAACATGTATAATGATTAATGGAGAAAAAACATATGCGATTCCAGAAATTTTAGGTTGTGAACCTGCTAAGAAGGGATATATTATACTTGAATTGGTAAGAGATTAATTGGCAAAATTACATCTCATCCAGCGCATCAATTCCCAAAAGATTCAGTCCAATAGCTAATACTTGTTTTACTCCATTAACTAATAAAATTCTAGCTTTTTCAAGTTCTTTATCGTCATCATTAAGAATTTGATGCTTATGATAATATTCATTAAATGCTTGGCATAAATCCAACAATAATCTTGTAATTAAACTTGGTTTATATTCAAGTGCAGCTTTTTTTACTGTTTCAGGTAAATTTTCAAGTAATTTTAATATCTTCTTATCCTCAACAGTGTCTAATTTAGAAAAATCAATATTATTTGTCAATCTGCCATGTTTTTTCAAAACACTTGCACATCTTGCATGAGTATATTGAACATATGGTCCTGTTTCACCTTCAAAGCTTAAAGATTCTTTTGGGTCAAATACAAAATCTTTCATTGAGTCATATTTTAAAATAAAGAATTTTATAGCACCCATACCAATTGATTCTGCTCTAGATTCCACAATTTTTGGATTCAAATCAGGATATCTTTTCACAATTTCATTTTTAGCTAAATTATGTATGTCGTTAGCCATAGAATCAGCGTCCACTACAGTTCCTTCTCTGGACTTCATCTTACCTTCCGGTAAATAAATCATACCATATCCAAGGTGGTAACAATGATCGGCATATTCTCTATTAAGCATCTTAAATATTTTAAATAAAACTTTAAAATGGTGATTTTGTTCACTTGCAACAACATATACCATATTTTTGATTTTATATTTGTTATATCTAATGTTTGCAAGAGCCATGTCTTGAGTCATGTAAATAGTAGTTCCATCACCTCTCAAAACAATCTTTTTTTCAACTTCATTGTCACTGTAATATATATTTTTATTTTCATCTTTTTTTAGTAATCCTTTATCAAATGCATCTAGAACTATATCTCTACCTAATTCATAAAAATCACTTTCATAATTATGTTCGTCAATATCAGCACCATATCTATTATATGTCTCTTTAAATCCTTTTGTTGCCCAATTATTCATCTTTTTCCATAGGGTTCTTACATCTTCGTCATTATTCTCCCATTTAACAAGCATTTCTTGTATTTCATCTTTAAATTCAGGAGTTTCCTTTTCCTTTGTATTATATAAAACGTAATAGTCACCAACAAAATGATCTGATTTTTTATCAGGTTCTTTATTATTCCCAAATTTTTGATATGCTAACATTGATTTACAAATATGTACACCTCTGTCATTAACAATTTCAACACGCTTAGCATCATATCCGATTTTTTTATATAAATTTACAATTGAATTACCTAAAAGCATATTTCTAACATGTCCTAAGTGGAGAGGTTTATTAGTGTTTGGTGAGGGAGATTCAATCATTATACCTTCATTGATAGAATCAGAACCATACTTATCTTTATTAGTATAAATTTTGGTTAATGCTTTTTTTGCTAATAACTTTTTTTTAACAAAAAAATTAACATAAGGACCTATTGGTTTAATTTCACTAATAAAGTCAGCTTTTAATTCTTGTACTAGCTCACTTGCAATAACTGCTGGAGCCTTTTTTAATATTTTAGCTAAATTAAAACAAGGGAATGCAAAGTCTCCAAGTTTAGGATTTGGAGGAATTTCTATTAATTCTTCAGAGATTTCTTTATCGATGTGTTTAGAAATTAATAATGCGAGCTTAGATTTATAATTCATTTTAGGTAGTTGAATAGAGTGATTCTTTTTAATATTTTGTAAATTCTACAATATCTTTAAAATTGTAACGTCCAATAAGTAGTAGTTATAGAGGGCAATAAATCGTAAGGTTTATAAGCAATCAAATTTTCCAAACGAGCATGTCGACTGATTATTCTGCTAGAATTCATAATTTTCATAGTTAATGATAAGGTAGATAAATCAATGTGTTCAGACATGTTTGAATTGAGCACAAAACAAACAAAAAAGAATGCCCAAGTGGTGTAGTCTGGCCTATCATAAAGCCCTGTCGATGACAAAACAGTTTTGTTTTGACAAGGGAAAGGCTTTGACCCGGGTTCGAATCCCGGCTTGGGCGCTTTTATTAAACAAATCAACTTTTGGAAAAAAACACAAATAATGCATTAAAATCAAATCACACAAATAATGCATTAAAATCAAATCAATAATTGAAAATTATTGGTTGTAATATGGACCGGTAGCTCAGTTTGGTAGAGCACATCACTTTTAACGAAAACTGGAATTTTTCGAACTTCCAGGGATCAGAAAGTAATGATGTGGTCGCGAGTTCGAATCTCGTCCGGTCCACTTGGATACATGTTAACTATTGATGGGTTTGTTTACAAATCCATCTAATGTTAGCTATCAACTGTATTATAGTTGGTGGATAATCTAGTCCGTTCCACTTAACCAATTTTTAGTGGGAAAAATTTGGTTAAGTTAATGCTTCATATTTAGAAAGGTGGTCACTATAGCTGAAAAAAAGAAAGTTAAATTAGATATTTCTGCACATTTTCTTGTGCCTAAACACATTAAATTGTCTGACAAAGATAGAGAACAATTACTTAATAAATATAAGATAACACTTGAAGAATTGCCAAGAATTTCAATGAAAGATGGGGCAATTGCACATATGGATCTTACTACAGATGATGTGATTAGAGTTGAGAGAGTTAGTCCAACATCAAATCTTAGCAATTTTTATAGGAGAGTTGTAAAATGAATAAAAATGATATTTTATTAAAAAAATATTTTGAAGAAATTTCTTTGGTAAACTCAGATATAGAATCATTTGATAATTTTATTGAAGTAGAATTACAAAAAATTGTAGATGACAATGGGACAATACTTCCAACAATTATTCCTCATACAATTGATGAATTTAAAATTAAATTTGGAAAAATTTCTATTGGAAAGCCTGAAATAACAGAGGCAGATGGATCTAAACGTCCAATTTTTCCAATCGAGTCAAGATTAAGAAAAATTTCATATGCAGCACCTTTGTTTATTGAAGTAAGTGCACATGTAGACGGAATTCAACGTGAATCATTCACAGCTCAAATAGGTAACTTTCCAATTATGCTTAAATCAAAATTTTGTAATTTATCTAATATGGATAAAAAAGAACTGGTTGAAAAAGGAGAAGATCCACATGATCCAGGCGGGTATTTTGTTATTAATGGAACTGAAAAAGTTTTAATTAATGTTGAAGATTTAGCTCCAAATAAATTAATGATTGAGAAGAAAAAATTAGGACCTGCAAAATATTCAGGTAGATTATTTAGTGAACATGGAGCATACAAAATCCCACACACTGTTGAAAAATTAAAAGATGATATCTTTTATTTAACTTTTACACGAGTAAAGAAAGTTCCTTTAGTTATAATCCTAAAAGCACTTGGACTTGTTAAAGATGAAGAAATCATGAAGAATGTTGATACAAAATTCCCAGATGAATTATTCATTAATTTATTTGAGTTTGTTAATATCAAAAATGAAGAAGATGCTTTAGACCACATTGCAAAAAAAATTGGTATTACTCAAGCCAAAGAAATTAGAATCGAGAGAATGAAAGAAATTTTTGATAAATATCTTTTACCTCATTTAGGAACTAAACCAGAAGACAGATTATACAAAGCTTATAATTTATGCAAATTATTAAAAAGATATCTAGCAATATCTAATAAGCAATTACCAAGCGATGATAAAGATCATTATTCTAATAAAAGATTAAAGCTGAGTGGAGTTTTATTGGCTGATTTATTTAGAGTAAACTTAAAAGTTTTAATTGGTGATTTATTATATAATTTCCAAAGAATCGTAAAAAGAGGAAAGTTTCCATCCATTAAAGTTATTATTAGGGATAAACTTCTAACTCAGAGAATTTACAGTAGTATGGCTACTGGAAATTGGGTAGGAGGACGTAAAGGTATTGCTCAAAGAATGCAACGTTTAAATTATCTTGAGACCTTGTCTCATTTGCAAAGAGTTGTGTCACCTTTGTCAGCAAGTCAAGAAAATTTTGACGCTAGAGCTTTACATAGTACTCATTTGGGAAGATTATGTCCAATTGAAACACCTGAGGGAACAAATATTGGATTAAGAAAAAATTTAGCATTATTAACTCAAATATCACAAGATAAAGGTGAAGATGAGTTAATGAAATTCCTGAAAAGTTCAGGTGTAAAGGTAGTGAGGTGAAGAGACAATGAGCGAAGTATTTTTAAACGGAAAATTTATTGGAAATGTCGACAATGCCCACAAATTAATTGATTCATTTCTTGAAGAAAGACGAAAAGGTAAGATTCATTATTCAATTAACGTTCAATATGATGATGAACTTGATCAAATAAGTGTGGAATCTTCAAAAGGAAGAGCAATTAGACCATTGATTGTAGTTAAAGATGGGAAATCATTGCTTACTGATAGACATCTTGAACAGATTGAAAAAAATGAAATAACTTTTACTGATCTGATTAATCAAGGAGTTATTGAATATCTTGATGCAATGGAAGAAGAAAGTACTTTAGTTGCATTTTATGAAGAAGATATTACTAAAGATCATACACATATGGAGATTTTACCTTTGGCTATTGTTGGTCTATGTACAAGTTTAGTGCCATTTGGTAATTTTAACCAGTCAACAAGACTTAATGCAGGAAGTAAGAACCAAAAGCAAGCATTGGGATTATATGTTGCTAATTACTTGGTTAGAATGGATATGGATGTTAATATGCTTCAGACTCCGCAAAAACCTATTGTTCAGACAATTATGCATGAGTCAAGTAAATATGATCAACATCCTTCAGGTCAGAACGTAGTTGTAGCAATTATTAGTTTTGACGGATATAATATGGAAGATGCTATTCTTTTGAATAAAGCGTCCATTGATAGAGGATTTGCAAGATCAACATATTATAGACCTGTAATAAGTGAAGAATTAAGATATTCAGGTGGACTAATTGATGAAATTTCAGTTCCAGATAAAGATGTTAAAGGGTTTAAAACTGAAAAAGATTATAGACTACTGGAAGGAGATGGGATAATTTTTCCAGAAGCAAAAGTTGCAGAAGGAGATTGTGTTATTGGTAAAACATCACCTCCTAGATTTTTGAGTAGTTTAGATGAATATAATCTTACTACAAGTTCAAGAAGGGAAAGTTCAATGACAATTAAACACGGTGAGCGTGGAGTTGTAGATTTTGTTTTGTTAACTGAGAATGAAGAAGGAAATAAACTTGTTCAGGTAAGATTAAGAGATCAAAGAATTCCAGAAATGGGAGATAAATTTACTTCCAGGCACGGTCAAAAAGGAGTTATTGGATTAGTTATTGATTATGCAGATATGCCTTACTCAGCGTCAGGAATTGTTCCAGATATTCTATTTAATCCGCACGGTATTCCATCAAGAATGACTATGTCACATTTGATTGAGTTAATTTCAGGAAAGGCAGGAGCATTAGCTGGTAGATATATTGATGGTACTCCATTCCAAGCTGAAAGACATGAAGATATTAGAACTGAATTAGCTACATTAGGATTTAGAGAAGATGGTACAGAAACTTTCTACAATGGTAGAAGTGGAGAGATATTTAAAGCACAAATTTATGTTGGAGATATGTACTATTTGAAATTAAAACATATGGTAGCAAATAAAGTACACGCAAGAGCACGTGGACCAATTCAATTATTAACTAGACAACCAACTGAAGGAAGAGCTAAAGAAGGTGGTTTAAGATTAGGAGAAATGGAGAAAGATACTTTTGTATCACACGGTGCAGCAAATTTACTAAAAGAAAGATTTGACTCAGATAAAGTCTCAGTACCTATTTGTGTAAAATCAGGATTAATTGGTTATTATGATAAAAGACGTGATAGATTAGTCTCACCAATTCATGGTGAAGGTGCTCCAATGGCTTATGTAGAAATGAGTTATGCATTCAAATTATTATTGGACGAGCTAAAGTCATTAGGGATTTATCCTAAGCTTATGATGGAGGATAAATATTAAAATGGAACCAGAATATATTTCAAACAAAGTTAGAGCTATTAAATTCGGTATACTTTCACCAAAAATGGTTAGGCAAATGGCTGTTGCAAAGGTTGTGACACCTGAGCTTTATGATAAGGAAGGTTATCCAGTTGACGGTGGATTGATGGATATTAGATTAGGGGTAATTGATCCTGGACTTGTATGTAAAACCGATGGTTTAAAACTAAAAGAAAGTTTAGGTCATTTTGGGTACATTGAACTTGCACGTCCTGTAGTTCATATTAAATTTGCAAAATTAATATTAGATTTACTTAGAACAACATGCAAAGAATGTGGTCGTGTTCTAATTCCTAATGATGAAATTGAAAAAGTCTTAAAAGTGATGAAAAAGACAGGAAAAATTGAAAATGCAAGGGC